>ERZ894236.103-NODE-103-length-139651-cov-47.729_pt1 | contig 139651 bp, 123 predicted proteins | sample MGYA00380297_ERZ894236 | MGnify/ENA primary metagenome ERZ894236 (study PRJEB32331, sample SAMN06328420) | human gut metagenome | biome: human gut microbiome; feature: stool | host: Homo sapiens | collected 2014-08-04 ... | reverse complement strand
AACCTTCGCTGCCGTTGCCGGTCTTCTGCGTTGTTGCGAGGCTGCGTATATTACGCTTTCCTCATTTGGTGTCAAGTATTTATTTTCAGACTTTTCACCTTGTTATCTCAGCGGACTTCGCGTCCTGTGCTGTGACAACGGATGCGCATTATAGGGAGTTTTCATCTGACCGCAAGGGGTAATTTATAAAAATGTGCTGACTGCTGATTAATGCAGCAAATCATCCTGTAATCGTTAGTTTTTTCAGCGATTCGAGTCCCAATTGCTGCAAAACAGGCTGTAATTTCTGTGTCGTTTCATCATCCCGCATGCAATACGCCACATTTTTTTCTGCAGTTAAGTAATGAGGTTTCTCACTGTTATTGATTAACCACTGCACGCGGCGGGCAATCGCCGCACCGGAGTCCACCAGCCGGGTGCCATCCGGTAATGCCGATTTCAGTTCTTCGGCAATCAGCGGGAAGTGAGTGCATCCCAGAACTACTGTGTCAGGCGGCTCTTTCATATTCCGCCACGGCGCAAGGATAGTTTCCAGAGCACCCGCCGGAATCGCCTCACCATACAGCTTGCGCTCTGCGAGTTCGACCAGCTCCGCCGATCCTAATAATGATACCTGACACTCAGAAGCAAACCGGTCAATCAGTTCCCGGGTGTAAGCCCGTTTTACCGTTGCCCGCGTTGCCAGCAGCCCGACCAGGCCGTTGCGTGTCAGTTTCGCTGCCGGTTTAATCGCCGGAACCACGCCGACCACCGGAATATCAGACATTGCACGCAGTGCAGGCAGCGTAATAGTGCTTGCGGTATTACAGGCAATGACAATCACTGCCAGCGGATGCTGCAGAGCAATCTGGCGGACAATCTTAGTCACACGTTCGACAATAAAGGCTTCGGTTTTTTCACCGTAAGGAAACGCCTCATTATCGAATGCATATATATAGTGGAGATCAGGAAGTAATTGTCTTACTTCCTGATAGACAGATAAACCGCCCATGCCGGAGTCAAACAGCAGCACTGTCGGGCGGGTTTTCGGATCAGAAGTTGTAGCTTCCTGTAAGGAAGTATTCGCGGCCAGCGGTTCGATAGCCATACGCAGTCTCGTAGTCTTTATCAAACAGGTTAGCTACTTTACCACGAATTGTCAGATGGTCAGTGATCGGATATGCAGCTGTGATATCAAAAACACTGGCACCGCCGAGTTTTTGCTTATTCGCCGCATCATCATAACGTTTACCGATATACTGATAGGTCAGCCCCATATCAACATCGGCCACCGTCCAATCCAGCTGATATTTAACCTGCTGCTGTGCACGGCGCGCCAGACGCTTATCCGTCTCTTTATCTTTTGCATCCAGATATTGATAAGTCATCTGATGATGGAAAATCCAGGTATCAAATTCTCCCACCCACTCAACACCTTTGATTTTGGCTTTTTTGATATTCTGATAGTTACCCGGTTGCCCGTTTGTTCCTGATCTGAAATCAATTAATTCATCTATATCATTGTGGTATGTCCCTAATCTCCAATTCAATTCACCGGTCAACCCCTCCAGAGCAACCTCCCACTGCTTGCTTTCTTCCGGTTTCAAATCAGGATTACCCTTTACACCATAGTCAGGATAAAAAGGATCTGGTTGATACGCATACATCTGGCCAATATTTGGTGCTTTAAATGCTGTTGCATAGGATCCTACCAGCCGGTAGCCATCAATAAATTCCCACCCCGCACTTGTCTGCCATGTCGTATGCCATCCGGACTCGGATTGGTGATCTGATCGCACAGCTCCTTCCAATGTCACAGAATCAATCTGTTGCTGCCCTGTAATATATAATCCTGTATCTGAAAGTGATTTACTTTCCGGTGTCATAGATGTGCCGGGTTGAATAGTCTGTTTTTGATAATCAATTCCTGAACTTAAGCCTCCATTGCCCAGTTGCAGATGATTACCCCACTGAAGGCTATATTGCTTAGAGTCATCTAATGCCCGACCTTCAGCATAACGCCCAGCCTCTCCGTTAAAATTATAATCTTTAGTATGAGTGAGGCTAAAAGTGAGCTGAGTAGAATAAATGTCCCGGTTAAAACTTCCGCCAATATCAAATGTTCTGCTTTCTAATTCACGGGTATCCATCGCGCCAGCCATCCAGGGATGATAATTTGAATGATTGTTAAATCCGTAAACTCTCGTAAAAGCAGAAATTTCATCAGAAAAATTATGAGTTGCGCCTAACCACAGTGTTTTGTTTAAAAAACCATAATGCCTGTCTGATGGCTGATATTTATTCGTATAGTCAGAGATAATATCGTAACCCTTCGAATCAGTATAAGCACCGGCAGCTGTAATCTGTGTATTCTCACCAATTTTTTGCTGAGTGGTGCCCGAATAATTCTGGAAGCCATTAGAGCCAACTCCGGCTGTAATATTTGAGCCAATATCATCACGTAGCGTGATAATATTTAATACACCACCAATAGCATCAGAACCATAAACTGCTGAGCGAGCCCCGCGAATGTATTCCACGCGTTGTACCAAAGCTATAGGGAACTGATTAAGATCCGCAGCTCCTGCAATACCGGCATTATTAAGTCTGATACCATCAATCAAGACTAACAGATGTTTTGCATCTGTTCCCCTGACAGAGATAGAACTCGCCTGCCCAAGCCCACCATTCTGAGCAACATCCACACCCGGCAGTCTCCGCAGCACATCTGCCACAGAATTCGACTGCCACTTATCTATCTCTTCACGGGTCACAACGGTTACCGGCGCCAGCACAGACGAAACCGGCTGCTGGAAGCGGTTAGCAGAAACAATTATCTGATCATCATTAGTATTAGCAGAAGCGCTAAACGATAACGCGGAAAACACGGCCAGTCCGACAGCGGACAGCGCATAAGGCGAGGTCATTTTCATTTTTTCCTGAGCACCCACATATATATAAAGAGGATGCCACCCGTCTGCTTTGTAGCGTCAGCAGGACGGACGACAAATCTTCGGCAGGTCTTCGGACTCAGGAGGGTACTACGTTATTCCCCGCAACGACTTCCCGTCATTTATAACAGTGTCATCGTGTTGCTTTTACCATTACCGCTGCGCGCCAGTTCCGGAATTTCACCGGATTCCCTTTTCATTCTTATGAAGAAACCGAAGTATCATGCTACGATCCGGTTTTAAAACCTGTCCAGAGTAAGATATCTGAATTGTCGGGCGGGACACTTTATTCATAAACACACGAACAATTTTTGTGATCAGCAAAACGGATCGACGCGCCATGCATAACACGTTACCTATTGAAAATTATGAAGAACAACTTGCAGAGAAGGCAAGAAGCCTGCAAAAAATGATGCAGCCTTTTCAGGCGCCGGATGCTCACGTATTTGCCTCACCAGTTTCACACTACCGGATGCGCGCCGAATTCCGTATCTGGCATGAAGGGGATGACCTCTGGCATATCATGTTTGATCAGCAGACCAAACAGCGTATCCGGATTGATACCTTCCCGGCCGCGAGCCAGCTGATTAACGACATGATGCAGGCCATTTTGCCGTTACTGAAACAGACTCATCTTCTGCGTCATAAACTTTTTCAGATTGATTATCTGTCGACACGCAGCAACAAAATTATTGTCTCTCTGCTCTATCATAAAAAACTCGATGACAGCTGGACAGAAGCCGCTAAAACATTACGGGCTCAGCTGCAGTCACAGGGTTTTGATTTACAGCTGATTGGCCGCGCCTCTAAAACAAAAATCATGCTGGATAATGATTATGTTGATGAAGTTTTACCGGTCGCGGGTAAAGAGATGATTTACCGCCAGGTGGAAAACAGCTTCACGCAGCCGAATGCGGCAGTCAATATTCATATGCTGGAGTGGGCACTTGCCGCGACAGAAGGTTCACAGGGTGATTTGCTGGAGCTGTATTGCGGTAACGGTAATTTCTCACTGGCGCTGGCGCGTAATTTCCGCCGCGTGCTGGCAACCGAAATCGCCAAACCGTCAGTGGCTGCCGCGCAATATAATATCGATGCCAACCATATTGATAATGTGCAGATTATCCGTATGTCAGCGGAAGATTTCACACAGGCAATGCAGGGCGCGCGTGAATTTAACCGCCTGGCAGGGATTGATCTGTCCTCTTATGAATGCAATACCATTTTTGTCGATCCGCCGCGCAGCGGACTGGATGCGGAAACCGTTAAACTGGTTCAGGGCTACGAGCGGATTCTGTATATTTCCTGTAATCCGGAAACATTATGTGAAAATCTGGAAACACTGAACCAGACACATGATGTCGTGCTGCTGGCGCTGTTTGATCAGTTTCCGTACACCCCGCACATGGAAAGCGGCGTTTTGTTGATCCGGCGCGGATAAGTTGTTACGTGTTTTCCCGGAAAGTTCTTGATCACTGATCAAGAACTTTTTTACTTTATGAGTTTATATCAATTATTTCTTTATGATCTCCGGCTGGCGTCCCGGTTTTCTTTGTTCATCAGAATGATCCACTGAGGCCGCTGGCAAACGGTGAAAAATACGTCATAAAGTGATATTTAAATCCTGTAAATATTCATTCAACGAATATTCATTACACTCATAACATTTCAGAGACAAAAAATAACCCTCACGCAATAGATTAACAACCCGCCCAAGACCATTAAAAAAAACGTTTGCGGTAAATAAATATTTAACAATTTACTGTGAGCTATTCCTGATATTAATTATTCTTCTGAATTTAAGGTCTTATTTTCATTTTCACTCATCTATACTCGGCCGTAAATAATCCCGCAACTTAATCGAAAGGTATTTTTATGTCTCTGAAGAAAATGACGTTAATTTCAGCCGCCCTGTTATTTGGTAGTTTTCAGGCAAATGCGCACAATATTTGGATTGAACAAACTGACGGCTCTGATTATGTTGTCCGTTTTGGTCATAATCCGACAGAAAAATATCCGGAAAATAAATTAAAACCGGTTCAGGCTGTAATGCATGACGGTAAAGTGGAAACCGTCAGTACTACCTTTAAAGATGGCGAAGCTTACTTTGTCATGCCTGAGAATGCGTCAATTATATTATTAGGTTACGACAACGGTGTCTGGAGTAAATTAAAGAATGGCCGCACCGTTGAGAAAAATAAAATTGAAGTACCGGATGCAGAGTTCAGTAAGAACCCGATTAAATTCAGCAAAAATATCGTTAAGTGGGATGACAATGCCACAAAAGTCTTCAATACCCCGTATGAGCTGGTACCGATGACCAAACCGGTGGCCGGTCAGGAGTTTGAGATCAAAGCCCTGAAAGATGGTCAGCCACTGGAAGGCATGAAAATCGCCAAAAGCGAAGAAGACCCGGGTGTGCTGACCAACAAAGACGGCCTGGCAAAATTCAAAGCTGAAAAAGGTGCCAATAAAGTTTACGCCGAATACAAACTGGATACACCGGATAATAAAGAGTACGGGTTCCAGCAGCTGGAATATGTTTTATCTTTTGACGCTGAGTAATTAAACGTTATGAAATCTGTTTATTTATTTGCCATTTTACTGATTAACGGGGTGCTGTTGGCAACAACAGCACAAGCTCACTCCATGCATGTGGTTGCACAGCTGGAAGGGAATGTGATCAGCGGCCAGTCTTATTATTCTGATATGTCTCCGGCAAAAGATACTTATGTCGGTACGTATCTGAAAGGCCATGAAGATGATGAAATATCCGGTAAGACCGATGAAAAAGGGTATTTTAAAATCGAAGTCCCGGCGACCGGTGATTATATTCTCTATGTTGAGGGTGATGAAGGGCACAAAGTGGAAACGGAAGTTCCGGTTATTTCCGCTGCAGCCAACACCGGCAGCAGTGATTCTTCTTCCGGCTATATTCAGATCCGCCAGGATATTGACCAGCTGAAGAATAAAATCTATCTGCAGAATATTCTCGGTGGTGTGGGCTATATCGTGGGTATTTTCGGTGTGATTGCGTTCTTCCGTGCCCGTGAATTAACAAAGCAGGCCGCTAAAAACGCCGCATAACAGGAGGAAGACCATGCATTTATCTGAAGGCGTATTACATCTTCCTGTTCTGGCCGGTGCCGGTGTGGTGGCTGCGGCCGGGGTTGCCATCGGCATCCGTCAGCTGGATACCTCGCGTCTGTCGCTGGCAGCCCTGTTCGGGGCGGCATTCTTTGTTGCCGGTACCATCCATGTGCCGATCGGGGTCAGCAGTGTGCATCTGATCTTAAACGGACTTGCCGGATTGTTCCTCGGCTGGGCGGTTTTTCCGGCATTCCTGATTGCCCTCGCGCTGCAGGTGCTGTTTTTCTCCTTCGGCGGCTTCGCGGTTCTCGGGGTTAACCTGTGTAATATCTCTATCCCGGCGCTGCTGGTCTATTACCTGTTCCGTAACTCCCTGCGTCCTGGGCTGAGTCAGGGGCGTCTGGTTTATCTCGGGGTAATGGCCGGGGTTATCGGTACGCTGGGTACGGTGTGTCTGACCTCGCTGGCACTGGTGCTCGACAGCGGTAAGTCTTATATCGATCTGGTCTGGCTGCTGTTTATCGGACACCTGCCGATTTTTGTCACCGACTCCCTGATCAGTGTGGGGATCCTGCTGGCGCTGGCCAAAATGCGTCCGGCTTCCCTGATGGTCAATCAGCCCGGACAGCATACCTATGGATAAATGGCTGCCCCCTCACCGGCGCCTGCTTCTTGCTGTTCTCTGGGCTTTTCTGCTCAGCGGTATCCGGCAGACCGACTGGCTTATCGCCGGTCTGTCGGGTGCTTTTCTGCTGTTTGTTGTCTGCCGCCGCCGTCAGTTGGGCCGTTCACTGCTGACGGTGCTGAAACTGAATATTTTTATCCTGTTTGTCTGGCTGACACTGCCGTGGAAAATTGAGAGTCAGGGCATTGTCCAGTCGCCGGCCGGGGTATTTCTCGCCCTGCAAATCACGCTGAAAATGAATGCGATTCTGCTGTTTGTCTCTGCGATGCTGACAAACATGACAGATATCGATCTGGCGTGTGCGGTGAAACGTTACCCCCTGCCCGACAAGCTGATAAAGCTGTTTATTCTGACGATCCGCTATATCGCAATTTTCAGCGAAACCAAACAACAGCTTGAAACGGCCATGAAAGCACGGGGATTCCGCAAAGGAATGAATAAACGGACATTTACCATGTTGTCCCAATTGGTTGCCCTGCTGCTGATCAAAGCCATGCACAAAGCGGAAACCACTGAAATGGCGCTGAAAGCCCGGGGTTTTTACGCGCGTCCGTCTTCTGTTAATACAAAAAGGTCTGTTAATGACGTCCCAAAATCCCCTGATTCAGGTCAGCAATCTGGTTGTCAGCCGCAACAATGCGCCGATAATTCAGGATCTGAGCTTTGAACTGAACGCCGGAGAACGGCTTTTTCTGTGCGGTGATATCGGCAGCGGGAAATCCACTCTGCTGCACACACTGCTGGGTTTTATCCCGTTCACCGGGGATATTTCGGTTTTAGGCAAATCCCGTCTCTCGGAAGATGATTTCACAGAGGTGCGCGGCCCGCTGGGATTGCTGTTTCAGCATCCGGATGATCAGCTGTTCGGCCCGGGTGTGCTGGATGATGTGATGTTTGGCCCGCTGAATATGGGGATGACACAGGATGCGGCGCGGGAACGTGCTTTGCAGTGCCTGGAAATGCTGGATATTGTCCGTCTGAAAGACCGCGCTGTGACTGAGATTTCCGGCGGTGAGAAAAACTTTACCGCACTGGCCGGTGTGCTGGCGATGTCGCCGTCTGTTCTGTTGCTGGATGAGCCGACCAACGGACTCAATGAGAAAAATATTCAGCGTCTGGAAGATATTCTTACACAGCTGGATCTGCCGATGATTGTGGCCTCGCATAATCAGCAGTTTACACAGCGGATGGCGCACCGCGTGATCCCGTTCCCCTGCCGCTCCTGAGCCGGATATAAAAAACCCCCGGCAGCGGTTGTCCGGCTGCCGGGGGTCTGTTCTGACGGATCTGAATCAGGCGTCCACAAATACCATTTTAAGAATAAACAGCAGTGATACCACCACCACACACAGGTTCAGCTCACGCCAGCGGCCGGTTCCCAGCTTCATTGCGCAGTAAGCGATAAACCCTAATGCAATCCCTTCAGTGATAGAGAAACTGAACGGCATCATCACGGCAGTCACAAACGCCGGAACAGATTCGGTCAGATCATTCCAGTTTACCCGCACAAGACTGGAGGTCATCAGCACACCGACATAAATCAGTGCCCCGGCGGTAGCATAGGCCGGCACCATTGACGCCAGCGGTGAAATAAAGATAGCCGCGAGGAACAGCAGGCCGACCACGATAGCTGTCAGGCCGGTACGTCCGCCGACAGAAACCCCGGAGGTACTTTCAATAAATGCGGTAACAGAGGATGTCCCCATCGCAGAACCGGCGACGGAACTGATGCTATCCACATACAGCGCTTTTTTCATGTTCGGGAAACGGCCTTTTTCATCCGCCAGCCCGGCTTTGTCTGTCACGCCGATCAGGGTTCCGGAGGAGTCAAACAGGTTCACCAGCATAAACGAGAAGATAATCCCGGCGAGGGATAAATCCAGTGCGCCCATAATATCGACATGGCCGACAACAGAGGTGATCCCCGGCGGCACATCAAACACGCCCTTGTAGGTCACATCCCCGAGGAAAAGCCCGATGGAGGTTGTCACCACAATCGATACCAGCACCGCAGCGTGGATATTGCGCGCGGCCAGAATGGCGATAATAAAGAAGCCCAGTGCACCCAGCACCACACTGTGGTCGGTAAACTTACCGATAGTTACCAGGGTATCCGGGTTCGGCACAATAATACCGGCGTTTTTCAGCCCCATCATCGCGATAAACAGCCCGATACCGCTGGTGATCCCGACCCGCAGACTCAGCGGAATATGGGCAATCAGCCAGTAGCGGATGCGCAGTAAGGTCAGAATAAACAGCCCGACCGCGCCCCAGAAAATCGCGCCCATCGCCACTTCCCAGGAGTAGTGCATCGCACCCACCACCACAAAGGCGAAAAAGGCATTCAGCCCCATTGCCGGCGCAACCGCCACCGGCAGGTTAGCAAATAACCCCATTCCGATACTGCCGATGGCAGCAATCAGACAGGTGGTGACAAACACCGCTTTGATGTCCATCCCGGCGAACGAGAGGATCTGCGGGTTTACAAAGATGATATACACCATGGTGAGGAAGGTGGTCAGCCCGGCAATAATTTCTGTGCGGACAGTGGTACCGTGTTCCTGTAATTTGAACACGCGCTGGAACAGGCCCTGATGAGGATCAGTGCCGGAAGTCGGAGTAGTCATGAATAAGAAGTCCCGGAAATTTGTTTTTTTCGGCTTATCCTACCGCATCGTTTTCAAAAAGAAAACGTTTGCGTTTCATTGCGGGAAAATCCCGGCCATTAACCGTGCCGGGATTGTTACTGATCAAACTTATGATGAACAGGATGCCGGTTTTTCTGACAGCCGTACCGGTTTCTCTCTTCCTCTGCCAAAAAGGCGGGCAAGCCATGACTGACGGGGCTGCCGCTGTAATGAATAACGGCGCATCAGGGCATTTGCCCCCAGCTCCAGCCCGGAACACATCACAAAATAGATAAAAGCGACAAACAGAAAAATCTCTGTCGGGTAGACCATACTGCGGTTATTGACCTGAGACGCAAGGAACGACAACTCCCCCACACTGACGATATAGGCCAGCGAGGTGTCTTTAATCAGCGCAATCCACTGATTAATAAAGGACGGGATCATCATCCGCAGCGCCTGCGGCAACACAATCTGCCACAGCACTTCCCACCGGCTGAAACCAAGAGACATCCCCGCCTGCCACTGCCCTTTGCCGATCGCCAGAATACCGGCCTTCACACCATGGGCGATATAAGCAGAGGTCACCAGTGCCAGTGCGCAGACGACCGTGGTGATTTCCGGCACATCCACACCAAAGGCGATCGGCAGCAGGAAATAGACCCAAAATATCAGCATAATGATGGGAATAGCGCGGAAAAACCCGAGAAATGCCGCAAACAGGTTTACCCACCAGCCGCGCAGCATTGCCAGCATCACCCCGCCGATAGTCCCGAGTACCACGGAAATGGCTCCGGCAATCAGGCTGATCACCAGCGTGAGTGCCGCACCTTCAAGCGGACCGTCCGGGAAAGTACCGAACAACAGGTATTCCCAGTTATCACGAATTACGGAAAAATCCATCTTAATGCCCCTGTGCCAGTGCCCGTTGTGTCCGCCACTGCCCGAAGGCTTCCATTACGGCAATAATGGCGATATAGAGGATCGTCGCGACCCCGAAGGCTTCAAAGGTTTGTAAGGACTGACTTTCCACCTGACGCGATGCATAAGAGAGTTCAGCCACACCGATCGCCATAGTCAGGGACGAGTTTTTCACCACATTCATATATTGTCCGAGCAGCGGCGGCATGGCGATCCTGACCGCCTGCGGCAGCACCACATAACGCATGGACTGCCACGGAGTCAGCCCGAGCGCCAGTGCGGCTGATTTCTGCTGCCGTCCGATACCGGCAATCCCCGCCCGTAATTCTTCCGCAATGAACGGCGCGGAATAGAGTGTCAGCCCGAACCACCCGGCGATAAATTCAAATGACGGCCATGCGAGTGTCAGCCCGGCCAGTTCAATTTCATGCGGCGTGTTCAGCCAGATTTTCAGCGCCTGCGGCAGGATTTCCCCGGAGGCGAAATACCAGAAAAACAGCTGCACCAGCAGCGGCGTATTACGGAATACACTGGTGTAAGCACTGACTAACCAGCGGAGCGGTGTGAGCTGACTGTCCCGCCCGGCCACCAGCAGAAAACCCAGCAGTGTCGCCGCGAGAATCGTCCAGAATGAGATAAGCAGGGTGATCACAAACCCCTGCCCCAGCCATCCCAGATATTCCGGCGCAAGTAAGTGCGCACTTATAAATTGCTCAAACATCCGCTAATCCCGTCTGTTACCACACAAATGCAGGAAGCCTCACCGGAGTGAGGCCTGATTCAGAAAACACACTCACGTTACTTCGGCTGGTCAGCCAGCGGAGCGAACTTAAATTCACCGCGCGGTTGTTCGGCTTTGGTGCCCGGACCAAACCACTGGTTATAAATCTGCTGTGATTTGCCCTCACTTTCGAGTTTCAGCAGGGTTTTATTCACCGCTTCCACCAGACGGGTTTCCCCTTTCGGTGCCGCCAGCGCCTGGTATTCACGGGTCAGACTGAACGGAGAGAGTTCAAACTCCGCTTTTACTGACTCCGGCAGGTTACCGAGCAACCCGACCAGTTTGGCATCATCCTGCGTGATAGCATCAACGTTACCATTGCGCAGTGCCGCGAAGGCCAGCGGGGTATCATCATAAGAAATCACTTTGGTGCCCGGATATTTCTCGCGCAGCGTCACTTCCTGAACCGTGCCTTTATCCGCGCCGATGCGCAGTTTTGCCACATCTTCCGGGGTTTTCAGCACACCTTTGCGGGCAATAAATTTTTGTCCGGTCTGAAAATCAGGAATGGAGAAATCCACCTGTTTGGCACGTTCATCGGTAATGGTGAAGTTCGCCCCGATTAAATCCACTTTGCCGGAGACCAGCAGCGGAATGCGGTTTGCCGGGTTGGTCGGACGTAGTTCCAGCTTCACACCGAGGTCATCAGCAACGGCCTGTGCAATATCCACGTCATAACCGGCCAGTTTTTTGGTCTGCGGGTCGATAAATCCGAACGGCGGGTTGCTGTCAAAAACCGAAATACGGATCACGCCGGCTTTCTGAATATCATCAAGCTTATCAGCCTGTGCTGTACCACTTACTAATGCTAAACCGGCAAGCAGAGCCGGAACAAATAATGTCGGTTTCATACACACCCCTGGAATCAGTCACGGAAAACGTCAATTTGTGTAAATCACCATCTCACGCTATCAACTCCTGCTTAGTTCCTGAAATACTAAGAAAGAATAATTCCATAACTGATTGTTCTAAGATGAACACAAGGGCAGAGCCGCTCTCCGCAATAACAAGCCATTATCTTTAATTCATCCATTTTTATTAAAAAAATTAATTACATTACTTATGATTATTTATCGAAATAAAATCATACGTTATTTTTTCTACGGAAATATTTACTGACCATGATAAGAGATACTAAACGATCCATACAGCTGTTAATTAAAATTAATATCTAAAAGAAATTATTTATCAGCAACCCATTAATAAACAATCACATCTTATTATTTTTATATTTATCTTTCCATTACCACCAAAATAAAAAATGAATACGAACTTATAAAAAATACAAGTTCTGAAAATAAAAATTTATAAACCTTGACAATAATCACATATCTGTAAATTTAAAAATTAAGCACTGGTAAATATCCCTAATGATTCTAAATTTAAAGAGACTGATTCTTATTAGTCTCTTTAAATGAAAATCCGCAAAAATAGCCTCTTATTTTTGTCAGTCTGGTATCTTATTTTTACCGGAGTTAACCATGTTAAAGAAAACGCTTATTACGGCATTAGTTTCTGCCGCCTTTTTTTCAGGCTCAGCGTCTGCGGTCACTGCTGCGGGCGGGATTATAAACATCACAGGTGCTATCAGTGACACCACCTGTACTATTAACGGAGGCAACAGCGCCGACTTCGCCGTATTATTAGATCCGATTACAGTAACGGATGCCGGGGTAACCGCAAATACCGTCATTACCAAAAATCAGAAAGCATTTACGATGACATTCTCTGATTGTGCCCCCGCATCTGTACCGCCCGGAAGTAACCTGAAAATACATTTCGCATCCCCCAATAATATATCGTCAACCGGAAACTACCTGATTAACGATACCGTTAATGAAGGGGACCCGTCTGTCGCGAAAAATGTCGGGTTCAGTTTATCGTCAACAACCGCACCGTCTGTGGCACTTTCACTGAATGCGGCGTATGACACCGGAGTGAAGGGAGATAAAACCGCACCAGCATCGGATCAGGTGACATTAATTGCCAGTTATTACAAAACCAATACCTCTCCTGCAAAAGTCGGGCCTGTACATTCCAACGTGATTTATACAGTCTCTTATTTATAACCATTGTCAGACAGTCAGGCTTGTCAAAAAGCCTGACTGTTTACAGGGGAATATAATGAAACGCCGATTCTTTTTTCTGATGATGCTTATTTTATCAGGTAATGCCGCCGCCAATATCGTGATTAACGGAACGCGGCTTATTTATCATGAAGAAAATGACAGCATTACTGTTCAGCTGAATAATAACAGCCAGACATCATCATTAGCCCAGAGCTGGACAGATGACGGTGATATTAATGCCACACCGGAAAACAGCAGCTCGCCGTTTTACGTTTATCCGCCGATTGTCAAAATAGACGGGATGCAGGGACAGCAGCTTAAAATAAAGAAAAATAATGAAAAATTACCGGATGACCGGGAAAGTGTCTTTTATCTCAGTGTGCTGGATATTCCGGCCACCCCCGCCAATGCCAAAGGAAAAAGTGTGTTACAGGTGGCCCTGCGGTCACGGATAAAGCTGTTTTACCGCCCTGCCGGGCTGACGGCAAATCCGGAAACGGTTATTGATAATATTCAGTGGAAGCTCAATGGTGACCATTTATCCGTCACCAATAATTCCCCGTATCATTTCACCATTGCGGCGATCAATGCTAATGACAGCAGCCACACCTGGCTGGCCGCCTCCGAAATGATCCCGCCATTTTCTGAAAAACAATTACCACTGAAAAATAAACCCGCGGCCCGTAATGCCTCAGTGACCTATGTAGATGATTACGGCGTATATAAGTCGAAGAATATTACCTTCTGACGGACGATAATAACGTGAAAACACAACACTGCCTGCCGATTCTGATTATTGCCGGATTATGGAGCTATCCCCGCGAAGGTTTCACGGAAGAATTTGATACCACCCTGCTGGCCGGTGAATCCGCTAAAGGGGATATTTCACGTTTATATCAGGAAAATACACTGCCGTCCGGCGATCAGCTGATGGACGTTTATGTCAATAACACCTGGAAAGGTCAGTTTACCGTTGAAGTAGGGGAGCATAATAATGCCATGAATTTTCAGCCGGAGGATATTAATAAGCTCGGGCTGAATCTTTCTGATAATGCGAAAAAATTATCCGCAGAGAAACAGCCGGTTCCGGTAAATGAACTGACATCCGGACTGACTTATCACCTGAATAAAAGTACATTACGGTTAGATTTGTCCGTGCCGCAAATCGGGGTAAAGACCGCTGATGCCGGATATATCGACCCGGAATTATGGGATCACGGGCAGCCCGCTGTTATTCTCGGCTATAACGTCAATTACTATAACGCCAGACAAAAAAAGAATAACAAACAGAGCAATGACAGCTTTTTTGCCACGGTAAACTCCGGGCTGAACCTCGGTGTCTGGCAATTCCGCGATGAATCGGTTTACACCTCTTATTCCGGCGGACATAAAGGCTGGAAAAATAACAGCCGTTATCTTTACCGTCCGATCAGCCGTATTTTATCTGCGCTGACGCTGGGGGATTTTTATACGCCGCCTTCTATGTTCGGCAGCTTTAAATTCAGAGGCGCATCACTGGGAACGGATATGAATATGCTGCCGCCGTCCGGCCAGGGATTCGCACCAATCATCCGGGGTGTTGCTCAGACCAACGCCCTCGTCAGTATTTACCAGAACGGCAATCTTATTTTTCAGGAAAACGTACCGCCGGGTGAGTTTATGTTCCGTGATATTCAGCCGACCGGCGGCAGCGGCGATTTTTCCGTCATTATTCAGGAAGCAGACGGACGGAAAGAATCATTTACCGTCCCCTTCTCCGCTGTACCCGATATGCTGAAAGAGGGAATTTATAATTACAGTCTGACCGCCGGTCAGGCACGCCTGGATAATACACACTACCGCCCGGAGTTTGTGCAGGGGGAATTCCGTTACGGGCTGAATAATACCGTGACACTGTATACCGGCGGGATTGCCGGAAAAGATTACCGCTCTCTTTTGGCGGGCAGTGCCTGGAATCTGCCGTTCGGTGCGCTTTCTGTTGATGTGACACAGGCGGATGCGGACTTTAAAACCGGCCACAAAAGCGGCCAGAGCTACCGTATCGCCTACAGTAAGTTTGTCAGCACCACCTCCACCAACCTGACTCTCGCGACATACCGCTACTCCACCGGGAATTTTTACAGTTTCACCGATGCCATCTATCAGCAGGATAACTACCGGGCGTGGGATGCTTACCGTAATGAGCAGGAAAACCTCACCGATAACACGCCGCGTCAGATACCGGATCTGATGACAATGGATGCCATGCGCGGTGCTCGCGCTAAAAATACCTTCACCGTGAATTTAAATCAGTATCTGGGAGAGAACCGGGGGGTGATTTATATCTCCGGCACACACCGGGATTACTGGAATTCCGGCGGCAGCAACCGGGAATATCAGCTTGGATATTCAAACAGTTATAACGAGATCAGCTATACCGTGTCTGCATCACGCACCCGCAATTTTGATGATAAAAATGAAACCCGGTTTTACCTGAATGTCAGCGTGCCGATTTCTGTTTTCGGTAAAAGTGCATCACTCAGCAGCGGTATTTACGCCACCGATTCCCGTTATCAGCAGGCTACTGTCAGCCTGAGCGGCACAGCCGGTAAAGATGATTTGGTTAACTACACGCTGACCGGCTCAAACCAGAACGGCGGCAGTAATCTTGCAGGCGCGAACCTTACTTACCGTAACCCGTACAGCACCCTGTCCGGCTCATTCAGTGAGGGTAACGATTACCGTCAGGCGGGCGCCGGGGCAAAAGGAACTATCGTCGCGATCCCGGGCCACATCGCCATGTCCGGTGACACCGGCAATACCTATACCATTATTGATGCCCCGCAGGCCGGTAACCGGATGGTGAATTCGGATAAAGCATCCCTGACAAACAGTGATGGTGTGGTGCTGATGACACAATCTGTTCCTTACCGCGCCAATTCTTACACTCTGTCAGACACAGAAAAAAGTTCCGGTGCCGAAGTGACCGGTAATATCGGCCAGGTCAGCCCGTATAAAGGTGCGGTCAGTTATATCCGCATGGAAACCGATCCCCGCCAGACCTTCATTCTGCGGGCAGCGCGGGAAAACGGCGGCACACTGCCGTTCGGCACAGAAGTAACTGATGAGCAGCATCAGCCGCTGGGGTATGTCGGACAGTCGGGGCTGCTTTATCTGAAAAGCGGGCAGTTGCCGTCATCACTGATCATAAAACTGACGGCAGACGGGAAACAGCAGTGTGTTATCCGCAATCCGGTGGTCACGCCGGATAAAAATCACAATATCTGCCGGTAAAAGGAAACAATGATGAAAACATCCGCCGCTGTATTACTTTTATTCCTGACGGTGATAAGCAGCAGGGCGGCTTATGCCACCTGCTCGGTAACATCCACCCAGACAGCACCGGCCGTGGCGCTGGATCTTTCGGCTGATCTGATCGGCGCCACCACAACCGTATCCAAAGTATCTCAGACCAACTTCAGCGGCCCGTTTACCTGTACGACAGCATTGCCGCTGTTTCCGAATACCATCGGGATCGACTCTCCCTTTAATGGCCGGACAGCGACAATCGGGTTTAATAACGGCGCACAACTCGTCAATATCACCCTGACCGCACTGACAAAAAATAATGTTTCCGGCCTGGCGGCCGGTACTCACAACGGGACTGAACTCAATACCGGTTTCACACTACGTTTTGATCTGGTCACCACGCCGACCGGCAACTACACCAAAGTTCCGGGTAATACTGTGACGATCACACCGGTCATTTTTGCCTCTGATGCCACCACCCTGGGGCTGGTGGGCTGGCTGGCAGCACTTCTCAATAAGATTTTGCAGTTTTTACTGACACTGCAATGGCCGTCCGATCCGAATGACATGTTTTTGCAGCCGGTGCAGATTACTTACAATCCGCCGGTGACCACCTGCACCTTTACCAATGCCGGGCTGACCGTCAGCCTGCCGCTGATGAGTATCAATGCCGTTAAAACCACGGATAAAGCCGGATACACCCCGTTCCGCCTCAATTTTACCTGTGGCGGCCTTCTCCCGGGTAACACCGCGTCCCGGGATATTGCCATGTTCCTGTCGTCGTCAAATTTACAGCCGTCCGATAAAACCGTGCTGACCAATACCGTTTCCGGCGGTGCGGGCGGTGTCGGCTTCCGGGTGGTGAAAGCCAATAATCTCAGCAGTCCGGTGCAGTTTTCTGACAGTGCCAATGCTCAGGGCAGTGCCACCAGCATTTTCACTGCCGCCAAAGGCAGTGCGGTTTCACCGGCTTTCTCTGTCGATATGGGCGCGTATTACTATCCCTACAGTCCGGGTACAGTGACCCAGGGAAAAATGAGCAGTTCCGCGACCCTGGTTTTTTCCTACAACTGAACCGCCGGAGGACATGATGCGGACAGGCATTCTGATCATTCTGCTCCTGTGCATGCAGGCGGGATACGCCGGTGTTGTCATCAATACCACGCGGGTGGTTTTTCCGGGCAATCAGGAAAATACAGAGATCCAGCTGACCAACAGCGGGGACATGCCGTCACTGGTACAAAGCTGGGTGGATGAGGGGGATATCAATTCCTCGCCGGAAACGACCGGCGCGCCGTTTATGGTCGTGCCGCCGGTGACGCGGATTGCAGGGAGCGGCGGACAACAGCTGAAAATCCGTGTTCTGAAAAATAATCTGCCCCGCGACCGGGAATCGGTTTTTTATCTCAATGTGGTGGATATTCCGGCGAAAACGGCCACTACCGGCAATACCCTGCAATTTGCCCTGCGGACACGGATAAAGCTGTTTTACCGGCCGGATGACCTGCCGCAGCTGCCGGATGCAGTCCCGGAACAGATTTCGGTCTCTTTATCAGGAGAAACACTGATTCTGAAAAACCCGGCGCCTTACTATTTCACATTATCCGCGCTCGTCTCCGGCGGAGATAATGCGCCGTCACATATCAGCACCGTGATGCTCGCCCCTTATTCAGAGAGCCGGGTAGCGTACACCGGGCAATTATCTGCAGGAGAGTCCGTCACGCTGATCAGCATTAATGATAAAGGACGTAATGTGCGGACAGAGAAAAAGCTGAACTGAACATGCCGGTCAGGTGATGACCGGCCTTTGCATTACGGATTGAGTGCATTACCGCACCGGCCGCAGAAGCGGCTGTCCGGCGGATAACCGGTACCGCACTTCTGACAATATCCGGTGATAGTCTGCGGAGTATTGTTGTTTAGCTGCTCCGGGTAACCATTATTGCCACGACCATGCTTATTGTAACCCGTATTACCATGTTTGCTGCCATGACCGCTGCTGCCGTGGCCGCCGCTGCGGTTTCCGTGACCGGATCCGCCTCCGCTGTTAAAAAACCGGCTGAATAAACCCATCGTACACCTCCGGAAACACTGTTTTGTCTGTTTTAAAAAGTATAAACCCCGGAGTTAACTCCGGGGTCAAATCAGAACAGGGACTTTTACAAAAACAGACAATATCGCCGGAGAAGCCGTCCGGTTATGCCGGATCATTCCCTTTTTCGCCGTTATTACTGTGTGCGGAGACTTCAATCACATGCTCACCGAGCAGGATACGTTCCACATCATCCCCTTTCACATGACGGAAATCCTGTCCCTTCACGTAATAGAAGATAAATTCGCAGATATTCTGGCAGCGGTCACCGATACGCTCGATAGAGCGGGCACAGAACAGCGCGGTCAGGACACTCGGGATAGTGCGCGGATCTTCCATCATATAGGTCATCAGCTGACGGACAATCCCTTCATATTCCTGGTCCACTTTCTGGTCTTCGCGGTAGATGCGGATAGCTTCCTGAATATCCATACGCGCAAAGGCATCCAGCACATCATGCAGCATCTGAATGGCATGGCGGCCGAGGGATTCCAGACTGACCAGCAACGGCTGATGCTGCTGTGAAAATTTTTCCAGCGCGGTTTTGGCAATTTTATCCGCCACATCCCCGATCCGTTCCAGTTCGGCGATGGTTTTGGAAATCGCCATAATCAGGCGCAGGTCGCTCGCGGTCGGCTGGCGTTTGGCAATAATGCGGACACAGGCTTCATCAATCATCACTTCCATGATGTTGACCTGCTTGTCACCGGCGATAACCTCACGCGCCAGATCTTCGTCCTGGTTATGCATGGCGGTGATCGCTTTGCTGAGCTGCTCTTCCACCAGCCCGCCCATTGTCATCATTTCTGTGCGGATATGCTCTAATTCAGCATTAAACTGCCCGGAAATATGTTTATTGTGATTCAGATTTTCCATGATTGTCTCCGCATCAGCCATAACGACCAGTGATGTAATCTTCGGTTTGTTTCTTGCCCGGGGTGGTAAACAGGGTATCAGTATCACTGAATTCAATCAGTTCGCCCAGATACATAAATGCAGTGTGGTCAGAACAGCGCGCCGCCTGCTGCATGTTATGCGTGACGATCACCACGGTGTATTCCGATTTCAGCTCGCTGATAAGCTCTTCAATACGCCCGGTGGAGATAGGATCCAGTGCCGAGCACGGCTCATCCAGCAGGAGAACCTCAGGGCGGATAGCAATACCGCGGGCAATACACAGACGCTGCTGCTGACCGCCGGAGAGGCTGTAGCCGCTCTGATGCAGTTTATCTTTGGTTTCGTTCCACAGTGCCGCTTTGGTCAGCGCCCACTGCACCCGCTCATCCATCTCGGCGCGCGGCAGTTTTTCAAACAGACGGACACCAAAGGCAATGTTGTCATAAATAGACATCGGGAACGGCGTCGGTTTCTGGAACACCATCCCGACTTTGGCGCGTAATAACGCGATATCCTGGGTATCGGTCAGAATATTGGTGCCATCCAGCAGGATTTCGCCTTCTGCACGCTGTTCATTATACAGTGCGTACATTTTGTTGAAGGTACGCAGCAGGGTCGATTTCCCGCAACCGGACGGGCCGATAAAGGCCGTGACTTTATTTTTGGCGATATCCAGCGAAATGTTTTTCAGCGCGTGGAACTGGCCGTAATAGAAGTTCAGATCACGAACCTGAATTTTACTTTCGGTTACGTTTTGAATTTTACTCATGACTCTCTCTCATTCATCCGCAGTCATTTAATCAGTGCTTTTTCTTCGCAAACAGCACACGCGCCACGATATTAATTAACAGCACACACAGTGTGATCAGCAGGACACCCGCCCAGGCCAGACTCTGCCACTCCGCGAACGGACTCATGGCAAACTTGAAGATAGTGACCGGCAGGTTGGCAATCGGCTGCATCAGATCCGTACTCCAGAACTGGTTGGAGAGGGAAGTAAAGAGCAGCGGCGCCGTTTCCCCGGCAATACGGGCAATCGCCAGCAGCACCCCGGTGATAATCCCGGAGACCGAGGCTTTCAAGGTAATCGCTGAAATCATTTTCCATTTTGGTGTGCCGAGGGCATACGCCGCTTCGCGCAGGCTGTCCGGCACCAGACGCAGCATGTTTTCCGTGGTGCGGATAACAATCGGGATCTGTAACAGTGCCAGGGCAATCACCCCCGCCCAGCCGGAGAAGTGCTGCATCTGCATCACCACGATGGTGTAAACAAACAGTCCGACCACAATCGACGGTGCGGATAACAAAATGTCATTAATAAACCGGGTGACTTCCGCCAGCCAGGATTTACGGCCGTATTCCGCCAGATAAATCCCGGCAAGAATACCCAGCGGTGTCCCGATAACGGTCGCCCATAAGATCAGCAGGCCGGAACCGACAATGGCGTTCGCCAGACCCCCGCCTTCGGTATTCGGCGGCGGAGTCATTTCGGTGAACAGCGCCAGCGACATGCCGTCCATCCCTTTGGTGACAGTCGAAAACAGGATCCAGATTAACCAGAACAGCCCGAATGCCATCGTGGACATGGACAGGAACAGGGCAATGCGGTTTTTCTGACGGCGCCAAAACTGGCGTTTCTGCCGTGCGCTGATATCCACTTTCGGTTGTTGAATATTCATTTCAGCCATCTCAGCGCCCCTCTTTCTTATTCAGACGCATCACCATAAATTTGGAGATAGCGAGGACGATAAAGGTGATGACAAACAGAATCAGCCCCAGCTCCATCAGTGCCGCAGTGTGCAGCCCGGATTCCGCTTCCGCGAACTCGTTTGCCAGTGCCGAGGTAATACTGTTGCCCGGCATATACAGCGAGAAGCTGTCCAGCTGATAGGTGTTACCGATGATAAAGGTTACCGCCATGGTCTCCCCCAGGGCGCGGCCCAGACCCAGCATCACGCCGCCGATCACCCCGTTCTTGGTGTACGGCAGCACAATCCGCCAGATAACCTCCCAGGTGGTACAGCCGATGCCGTAAGCCGATTCTTTCATCATCACCGGCGTCTGCTCGAACACATCGCGCATCACCGAGGCAATATACGGAATGATCATGATGGCGAGGATAACGCCCGCCGCCAGGATCCCGATCCCGAAGGCCGGACCGGAGAACAGCTCGCCGACAATCGGGATGCTGGACATCACCTCGCCGACCGGCTGCTGGAAATAGGTGGCAAACAGCGGGGCAAAGACAAACAGTCCCCACATGCCGTAAACGATACTCGGAATAGCGGCTAACAGCTCGATCGCGATACCCAGCGGACGGCGCAGCCAGTTCGGTGCCAGTTCGGTCAGGAACAGCGCAATCCCGAAACTCACCGGGACCGCAATCAGCAGGGCGATAACCGAGGTCACGATGGTGCCGTAAATCGGTACCAGTGCCCCGTACTCTTCCGCCGGCGGGTTCCACTCTTTATTCCATAAGAAACCTAAGCCGAATTTTTCAATACTCGGCCATGACGCAATAATCAGTGAAATAATAATTCCGCCAAGCAAAAATAGCGTAATCAGCGCCGCCAGTTTTACCAGGGCACTGAAAAGTTGGTCGCCGCGTTTGCCTGGTGGTTTCATTGCCGTTTTCAGTTCGGCCATAGTCGCTTCCGTTTTTACACAGATCCCCCCGCACCGGGGGGATCAATTACTGGTAATTCAAAATCACTTCATCATCTGCCGTATCAGTACAGCGGCTTACCGCTGCTGTCTTTGACACTGGTTTTCCATGATGCACGGACCTGTTCAATCACTTCTTTCGGCAGTACCGCGTAATCCAGTTTTTCTGCCTGCTCACCGCCGTTCTTGTATGCCCAGTCAAAGAATTTCAGAACTTCCTGACCTTTGGCGGCATCTTTCTGATTGGTGTGAACCAGGATGAAGGTAGTGGAGGTAATCGGCCATGCATTCGGACCCGGCTGGTTAGTCAGATCCTGAGCGAAGCTTTTTGACCACTCGGCTTTACGTGCTGCGTTACTGAAGCTTTCGCCGGTCGGGGAAACCGCATCACCGTCCGCAGAAATCAGCTTGGTGTAAGCCAGTTTATTCTGTTTGGCGTAGGCGTATTCCACATAACCGATAGAGCCCGGCAGACGCTGAACGAATGCTGCGATACCGTCGTTGCCTTTACCGCCCAGACCAACCGGCCAGTTAACGGTAGAGCCTGCGCCGACCTGCTCTTTCCAGTCAGGGCTGACTTTTGACAGGTAGCTGGTGAAGACGAAAGAGGTACCGGAACCATCCGCACGGCGGACAACCGCGATATCCTGATCCGGCAGTTTAACTGACGGGTTCAGTTTGGTGATTGCCGGGTCATTCCATTTTTTGATTTTACCCAGGTAGATATCACCCAGGGTTTTGCCGTCGAGCACCAGTTCACCGGACTTCAGACCCGGCAGGTTGACGGCCAGCACCACACCGCCGATCACGGTCGGGAACTGGAATAAATTATCTGCGGCCAGTTTATCTTCGGACAGCGGCGCATCTGACGCCCCGAAATCTACGGTATTGGCCACAATCTGCTTCACACCGCCGGAGGAACCAATCCCCTGGTAGTTAACTTTGTTACCGGTTTCTTTCTGGTAAGTATCAGCCCACTGCGCATACACCGGCGCCGGGAATGTTGCACCCGCCCCGGTCAGACTGGTCGCGGCAAATGCAGAAAATGCAGAGAGAGAAAGTGTCGCTGCCATAACAGTGGCTACTGCGGTACGCATCGGTTTCATGATCCCTCCTGACGGGATTTATAGATAATGACGATAAACGTTGTATCTGGTTAATGTAGGAACATGAGGGAAAATAGGACAATCTGGTGACAATAATATGTAGGTTATATGACAGTTTTATGACATTGCAGGTGCGCGGGGACACAAAACCGGAAAAATGACGGGGAATCACAAAAACGAGGAAAGGCTGTAATTTTATGATTTTATTGATATTAAAAGTAAAACCCCTGAGATAATCGCTTACCGCAGGGGTTTATGACAGTCATATGACGATGACATGCTGCTGTCATAATAATTAATCATCTCTGTCATCCGGCAGCGGCAGCATCACGCGGATACGGAATCCGCCGCGCTGACTGCGGCCGACATCGATTTTGCCGTCATGCGCATCCACAATCCGGCGCAGAATTGCCAGCCCCAGCCCGGTACCTTTATTACTGCGCGCTTTTTCACCCTGCACAAACGGCTGGAACAGATCCGGAATATCCGCCTCATCAATACCGTTGCCGTCATCTTCCACCTGAAACCAGGCGAAATGCTCATCGCTGCCGCTGCTGACGCGGATCCAGCCGTTGCCGTAGCGGGTGGCATTGACCAGCATATTGCCCAGTGCGCGTTTAATCGCAATCGGGTTACCGGTGAGATAAACCGGTGCCTGAATAACATCATTCTGAAGTGTGACATCCGAGTGGATGTGCGCTTCAATCACCTCATTGAGGACGGATGTCAGTTCCAGATGCATCATCTCCATCTCACGGCCGGTGCGCAGATACGCCATAAACTGCTCAATGATACCGTCACACTCTTCAATATCATTGTTGATGGATTCCGCCAGATAATCGTCATCTGGGTTCATCATTTCCGTTGCCAGGCGGATGCGGGTCAGCGGCGTGCGCAGATCATGACTGACACCGGCCATCAGCACAGTGCGATCCTGCTCCAGCGTTTTGATATCTCTGGACATCTGGTTAAACGAGCGGATCACCGAGCGAACTTCTGCCGCCCCGGCTTCCCGTACCGGAACCAGCGGACCGCCGGTGCCGATTTGCCGGGCTGCGGATTCCAGCTCGGTCAGCGGACGGTTCTGATAGCGGATAAACACCCAGACACCTGCAAAGACAATCAGCAGAAAGGCAAAAATATAACGGAAGACCGGCGAGAACTGATCCTGACCGATTTCAGTCAGCGGCACTCTCACCCAGACATCCGGGGCGATATAGGAGTTCAGCCACAGCACGGGATAATCACGGCTGACTTCCAGCCGGACATCCGCATAACCGTCCAGATAATGGCTCATCTGTTTACTGAGGGATTCAAAATGACGCGCCCAGCGCAGTCCGCCCTCATCGGCTGTCTCTTCGGTAAAAAAGGTAATGCCCAGCTCTTCATAAATTTTCTTACGCAGCGCCGGAGAAACACGTACCGCGGTTCCGTCCTTCAGCACCATCTCTTCGCTCATCAGTGTGCGTACTTCATAGGCCAGCACCCGGTTAAACTGCTGCAGGCTGGGCATCACAATGAAGTTCACAACGGCCAGATAACTTGTTGTTATGGTTGCAAACAACAGAAAGATGACCAGAAATAACGAGCGCGAAAAGGTGCTCCTCGGCGAGAACCGCAGCCGCTTCATGCCTTGTTGCCGTCCGGAACGAACACGTAACCCAGTCCCCAGACGGTCTGGATATAACGCGGATGTGTCGGATCTTCCTCAATCATGCGGCGCAGACGGGAAATCTGCACGTCGATTGAACGTTCCATCGCACTGTACTCACGGCCGCGCGCCAGGCTCATCAGCTTATCGCGGGACAGCGGTTCACGCGGGTGTGACACCAGCACTTTCAGCACGGCGAACTCACCGCTGGTCAGCGGCATGTTTTCATCTTCATGGAACATCTCACGGGTGCCGAGGTTCAGTTTGAACTTACCGAACTGAATCACCGCATCATCCTGGGATGGTGCACCCGGCAGTTCATTCGCCTGACGGCGCAGCACAGCACGGATACGCGCCAGCAGTTCACGCGGGTTAAACGGCTTCGGAATATAATCATCCGCACCGATTTCCAGCCCGACGATGCGATCCACTTCTTCCCCTTTCGCCGTCACCATAATGATCGGAATCGGGTTATTCTGGCTTCTCAGACGGCGGCAGATAGACAGCCCGTCTTCGCCCGGTAACATCAGATCCAGGACAATAAGATGGATAGATTCACGCGTCAGCAGGCGATCCATCTGTTCCGCATTCGCGGCGGTACGGACCTGGAAACCCTGCTCACTCAGATAGCGCTCAAGCAGCGCACGCAGACGCATGTCATCATCAACGACAAGGACCTTATAACTTTCCTGCATGTTTGACTCCCGGGTTCATTTTTTCATGCAACTCTTCAGATTAATTGTGCCTATTCAGCAATCGGCTGATAGCGGATAGACAAAATGACATAATTCACTTCACCGTTAGGTGTTATTACCGTTACTTCATCATCCGCCTGTTTTCCGATTAATGCCCGGGCCACAGGGGAATCAACAGAAATCCATTTCTTTGCCGGGGAAAATTCATCGGGTCCGACGATGCGAAAAGTCTGAATTTCTTCATCATCATTTTCCAGTTCCACCCACGCCCCGAAAAATACTTTTCCTTCCTGGCGGGGATCCGGCTCGACTATCTTTAAGTTATCCAGACGTTTTGAAAGAAACCGGACGCGTCTGTCTATTTCACGCAGACGTTTCTTTCCGTATATATACTCGGCATTTTCCGAGCGATCCCCCTGTGCAGCGGCTTCTGACACTGCCTGAGTGACCTGCGGACGTTCTGTTTTCCAGAGATATTTTAACTCCTGATCCAGCGCATCCCATCCTTCACGGGTAATCAGGTTACTTTTTGCCATATGTTACCTAAACAAAAAATAAATTATTTAAATAAATTGTAATACTAAATGCATTTTCTGAAAGATAACAGCTATGCATAATTCATTTATATTACTTTATATCGGCTGGTAATTCCCGTTTTGAACACGTATAACTGTCCCCTGAAATTTTTTTACGTCAATTTATCGCAGCCGGAAAGAATATCATGATGAATGAATCTCTGAGCCAGATTATTGCCGGTGAACTGAATGCGCAAACCCGCCAGGTCACCGCCGCGATTACCCTGCTGGATGAGGGAAATACCGTCCCTTTTATCGCCCGCTACCGGAAAGAAGTCACCGGCGGCCTGGATGATACTCAGCTGCGTCAGCTGGAAACCCGTCTCAGCTACCTGCGCGAACTGAACGACCGCCGCCGGGCCATCCTCAAATCCATTGAGGAACAGGGCAAACTGACCCCTGAACTGGCGGGGGCGATTAACGGCACGCTCAGCAAAACGGAGCTGGAAGACCTCTACCTGCCTTACAAACCCAAGCGCCGCACACGCGGACAGATTGCGGCGGAAGCCGGTCTGGAGCCGCTGGCAGATACCCTGTGGCAGGATCCGTCACAGGATCCGGAAACCCTCGCCGCCACCTATGCGGACAGCGAAAAAGGGGTTGCCGACACCAAAGCCGCCCTCGACGGCGCCCGCTATATCCTGATGGAGCGTTTCGCGGAAGATGCCGGTCTGCTGGGGAAAGTCCGTGATTATCTGTGGCGCAATGCGCATCTGGTTTCCGTTGTGATCAGCGGAAAAGAAGCGGAAGGCGCAAAATTCAGTGATTATTTCGATCACCATGAACCGATTGCCAATGTCCCGTCACACCGCGCTCTGGCGATGTTCCGTGGTCGCAATGAAGGTATTCTGCAACTCTCTCTCAATGCCGACCCGCAGTGTGAGGAGCCGCCGAAAGAGAGCTATTGCGAAGAGTTAATCCGCGATTACCTCGGCGTCCGCTTTAACAATGCTCCGGCGGACAGCTGGCGCAAAGCGGTGGTGAGCTGGACATGGCGGGTTAAGGTGCTGCTGCACCTGGAAACCGAGCTGATGGCCGCGCTGCGCGAGAAAGCGGAAGATGAAGCCATTAACGTCTTCGCCCGCAACCTCAGTGATTTACTGATGGCGGCACCGGCCGGTATGCGTGCCACCATGGGGCTGGATCCGGGTCTGCGTACCGGGGTGAAAGTTGCGGTGGTCGATGCCACCGGTAAAGTACTGGCCACCGACACCATTTATCCGCACACCGGCCAGACCGCCAAAGCAGCGGCATCCGTCGCGGCGCTCTGCCTGAAATACCATGTGGAGCTGGTGGCGATCGGTAACGGGACAGCATCCCGTGAAACTGAACGTTTCTTTGCCGATGTGCAGAAGCAGTTCCCGGATATCAAAGCCCAGAAAGTGATTGTCAGCGAAGCCGGCGCCTCCGTTTACTCTGCGTCAGAACTGGCAGCGGCAGAATTCCCGGACCTGGATGTATCACTGCGCGGTGCTGTTTCTATCGCCCGCCGGTTACAGGATCCGCTGGCCGAGCTGGTAAAAATCGACCCGAAATCCATCGGGGTCGGCCAGTATCAGCATGATGTCAGCCAGACACAACTTGCCCGTAAACTGGATGCGGTGGTGGAAGACTGCGTAAACGCCGTCGGCGTTGACCTCAACACCGCGTCTGTTGCTCTGCTGACCCGCGTTGCCGGACTGAGCAAAGTAATCGCTCAGAATATTGTTGACTGGCGTGATGAAAACGGCCGTTTTGCTGACCGCAAACAGCTGCTGAAAGTCGCGCGTCTCGGCCCGAAAGCCTTTGAACAGTGTGCCGGGTTCCTGCGTATTGCAGGCGGTAAAAATGCGCTGGATGCCTCCACCGTTCACCCGGAAGCCTATCCGGTGGTGGAAAAAATCCTGCAGGCCACACAGAAAACCCTCAGTGATCTGATGGGCAACGGTGATGTGCTGCGCAATCTGAAAGCACAGGATTTTGTCACTGAACAGTTTGGTGTGCCGACGGTTTCCGACATCCTCAAAGAGCTGCAAAAACCCGGCCGTGACCCGCGTCCGGAGTTTAAAACCGCCACCTTTGCCGATGGTATTGAAACCATGAATGATTTGCGTCCCGGCATGGTTCTGGAAGGCGCGGTCACCAACGTCACCAATTTCGGTGCTTTTGTGGATATCGGTGTTCATCAGGACGGACTGGTGCATATCTCCTCACTGGCCAACCGCTATGTGGAAGATCCGCATACTGTGGTCAAAGCCGGGGATATCGTCAGTGTCAAAGTGCTGGATGTGGATATCGCCCGTAAGCGTATCGCACTGACCATGCGGATGGATGAAGAGCCGGAAACGGCAGCCCGCCGCGGTGGCGGCGGCAGCGATAAACCACGGGCGGAAAAGCGTCAGAACAACCGCCCTGCCCGTAACGGTAATAATGACACCTCTGCCGGTAACAGTGCGATGGGTGATGCCCTCGCCGCGGCATTCGGTAAGCGTAAGTAATTCCCCTGCTATCATGTACGCGGCAGCCCCGGCTGCCCGTACATTTCCCTCCTGTTAGTCACATATTGCGTTAATTAGTCGTAAAAATTGTTATTAACGTAAATCAATACGTGAAATATCTGCTCTCAATTGTTTTATACGCCGGATATCTTGATGCACATCAAACTTTGCTGGTTAATTTTCGGGCTAAATAGGTAAAATATTGTTGGTTATGATTTGCATTTACAGTATCAATTAAATTTGTAAGGGATATTTTTCTGCCAAACTGTTCGTGCAATAATCATTTGCAATATCATTCCTGTTTGCATGGTTAACCGGAGCCTTTATGACACTTCAGCCACAACACAGTTATAAAATTCTGGGCTTTTCCGGGCAAATCAGCCCGGCATACCGTCAGAAATTATTGTCTCTGGGCATGCTGCCCGGCTCTGTTTTCCGGGTGATCCGCAGCGCTCCGCTGGGCGATCCGATCCAAATCGAAACCCGGCACGTCAACCTGATGCTCAGAAAAAAAGACCTGGCGCTGCTGATGCTTGATGACGTGCAGGCGTAATCCGCCTCACATCCCGCGCTGACTCACTCTTTTCCCTCTGCCGCCGGCAGAGGGGTTTGTATTTATTGATTGGCATACGACACTATGAAAGCACTCACCCTGGGACTCATCGGTAATCCCAATTCAGGGAAGACCACGCTGTTTAACCAGTTAACCGGATCCAAACAACGCGTCGGCAACTGGGCCGGTGTGACCGTGGAACGGAAAATCGGTTACTTCACCACGCCGGAACACAAAATTGAGCTGGTGGATTTACCCGGCACCTATTCACTGACCACCATCTCTGAACAGACATCCTTAGACGAACAGATTGCCTGCCACTTTATCCTCAGCGGTGAAGCGGACATGCTGATTAACGTCGTCGACGCATCCAATCTCGAGCGTAACCTGTATCTGACGCTGCAGCTGCTGGAACTGGGTGTTCCCTGCATTATTGCCCTCAATATGCTGGATATCGCCGATAAAGCGAATATCAATATTGATGTTAAAGCACTGTCAGAGCGCCTCGGCTGCCCGGTGATCCCGCTGGTTTCCACCCGCGCGTCCGGTATCTGTGAGCTGAAAGCCGCGATCGACAAACACACAATGACACCGCATGAAGTACTGGTGAACTATCCGGCGGCTCTGCTCGACAGTATGAACACTCTCGCACAGTCGATTCCTGCGGAAGAGTTCAGCGCCACACAGCGCCGCTGGCTGGCACTGCAAAGCCTGGAGGGGGATATCTACAGCCAGGCACGCGCCGGTTTCACCCCGGAGCATGTGCAGTCTGTCCGTGACGCGATGCAGGCACAGCAGCAGGAAGAGCCGGAACTGGTGATTGCGGATGCCCGTTACCAGACCATCGCGGATATCTGCGAAACAACCATTGATAACAGCCATTCCGAGCCGAATAAACTGACCGCAGCGATGGACAAAATTGTCCTCAACCGCTGGCTGGGCGTGCCGGTATTCCTGTTTGTGATGTATCTGATGTTCGTGCTCGCCATCAATATCGGCGGGGCATTGCAGCCGCTGTTTGAAGGCGGTTCGGAAGCCATTTTCATTAACGGCACACAATGGCTGGGGATGACACTCGGCTTCCCGGACTGGCTGACCATTTTCCTCGCCCAGGGGGTCGGCGGCGGTATCAACACCGTGCTGCCGCTGGTACCGCAAATCGGGATGATGTACCTGTTCCTCTCTTTCCTGGAAGATTCCGGTTATATGGCCCGCGCGGCATTTGTGATGGACAGACTGATGCAGGCACTCGGACTGCCGGGTAAATCCTTCGTGCCGCTGATTGTCGGTTTCGGCTGTAACGTGCCGTCCATTATGGGTGCCAGAACCCTGGATGCACCGCGTGAACGTCTTATCACCGTCCTGATGGCACCGTTTATGTCCTGCGGCGCGCGGCTGGCTATCTTCGCGGTTTTCGCGGCTGCCTTCTTCGGCAAAAACGGCGCGAGCATCGTGTTCTCCCTGTATATCCTCGGAATTGTGGTGGCTATCCTCACCGGTCTGCTGCTCAAGCACACCATTATGCGCGGCGAAGCATCACCGTTTGTGATGGAACTGCCGGTGTATCACGTACCGCATATGAAAACCCTGTTTATGCAGACCTGGCAGCGCCTGAAAGGCTTTGTGGTGCGTGCGGGTAAAGTCATTATTGTCGCCAGTATGGTAATCGGTGCACTGAACAGCTTCAGTTTCTCCGGCAAACCGGCGGACAGCATTAATGATTCCGCACTGGCCTCAGTCAGTAAAGTGGTCACTCCGCTGCTCAGCCCGATTGGTGTCACCAATGATAACTGGCAGGCGACTGTCGGTCTGATCACCGGTGCGATGGCAAAAGAAGTGGTGGTCGGGACACTGAACACCCTCTACACCGCCGAAAGTATCACCAATGAACCGTTTGATCCGGAATCCTTTGATTTATGGGGTGAACTGGGTGATGCGGTAAATGAAACCCTGGATTCCCTGGCGGAAACCTTCACGTTCGCGGCATTATCCAACCCGATTGAAGCCAGCAAAGGCGACGGCGAGATGGACGGCGGTACCATGGGCACGATGGCCGCGAAATTCGGCTCTGATGTTGCTGCTTACAGCTATCTGATCTTTGTGCTGCTGTATGTGCCGTGTGTCTCTGTGATGGGGGCTATCGCCCGTGAAACCAGCCGCGGCTGGATGACCTTCTCCATCCTGTGGGGTCTGAACGTGGCTTACTCACTGGCTGCCCTGTTCTATCAGGCCGCCACATTCAGTGCCCATCCGGGCAGCAGTTCGGTGATTATCGCTGTAGTGGTGATTTTCAACCTGATCCTGTTTGCACTGCTGCGCCGCACACGCAGCCGGGTGAATCTCAGCTTCCGCCGTGATGCACACAGCCGCTGTGGCGGCTGCTCCGGCAACGAGTGTCACTGATAAAAGGACACGGACATGATCAGCCTGATCGCAGTACGTGACGCCATTGCACTGAACGGCCGGGCAGATGCCCGGCTGCTCAGCCACCAGTTGAATGCCCCGGAAGCCCTGGTGCAGGCCATCATGGAAAAGCTGGCGGCTATGGGAAAAATTGAAGCGGTGGATGTCAGCAGCTGCCTGAGCAGCAGCTGCAAACAGTGCCCCGAAAGTCAGGGCTGTGACACAAAGGTGTATCAGATTCATTCATAAAGATAATTTTTGACGATAATTCTGCCCTGCGCTATAGTGCAAAAAATATCCAGGCCGCCAAAGGAAGACACAGCATGAATCAGACAGCTAATAAAACACCGGGAGTCGCCGTTAAAACATCAGGCTCTTCTGAGGGCAAAGTCTTCAGTGCCGCATCACTCAAAGCACGCCTGGCGCAGCGTAAAGCAGAAGGCCGCAGCTGAGCCCTTCATCTGAATCAGAATTCAGCAAAAGCCGGTTGGTTATTAAACTGACCGGCTTTTTTCTGATTACCGGCCTGCAAACTCCGTCAGTACCTCACAAAACTCATCCGGATGTGAAATAAACGGCGCATGGGCGCTGTTGCGCATAACAACAGACGGAGAGGACGGCAGTTGCTCATCCAGCAGTGATGCGACTTTGCGCGGCACCAGACCGTCGAGATAACCGTAGATCCGCAGGAACGGCATTGTCAGGGACGGCAGTCCGCTGCGCAGATCGGCGGTTCTCAGAATTTCCAGCCCTGCATTCAGTACCGCCACATCCGGCATCGGCTGTTCCAGCACCACTGATTTCAGTGTGCGGGCATCCTGACGGGCACTTGCGGTTCCCAGTGTCTGCAATGCCAGAAAACGCTCGACAGTACGCTGAAAATCGGTCGCCAGCTGATGCTGAAAGCCGCTCAGCACCGTCGGTTTTATCCCCGGCCAGCCTTCCTCTTCCTGTGCACTAAAGCAGGGCGAAGAACAGATTGTCACCAGATGGCTCACTGCCTGCGGGTAACGCAGTGCAATATCCGCAGCCACCAGCCCGCCCAGTGACCAGCCCGCCAGTACCGCATTTTCCGGCATCTGCGCGAAGACAGTATCCGACATCTCCGTCAGTGACATCTCCCCGAATTCCTGACTGCGCCCGTAACCCGGTAAGTCAACCTTGTGAATACGAAAATGCGGTGCGAGCCGCAATTCAATGCTGTTCCATACTTCGCTGTTCAGTCCCCAGCCGTGTAACAGCACAAGATCACGCGAACCCTGTCCGCTCTGCTGCCAAAAAAGCATTGCCATCGTTATTGTTTCCTTATTTATCCGGAGGGAAGACGGATGGTTATTATTGAGAATTACTGCCTGCTGTGCAATCAGCCGCTGGCAATTGCCGCACACGGTATCTGCGGATTCTGCGAACGGGGGCTGCCGGAGATGCCGCCGGTCTGCCGTCGCTGCGGCCTGCCGCTGGTGACACCGGAGCCGGAATGCGGCCGCTGTCTGCAATCCCCGCCGCCGTGGCAGAGCCTGCTGGCCGTGACCGGCTATCAGCCGCCGCTGGCGGCCCTGGTTCACCGCCTCAAATACAGCGGGCAAACCCACATTGCCCGTGCACTGGCACGGCTGCTGCGCCGGGTGCTGGCAGCTTACCGCACCGGGGAATGCCCGAAGCCGGATCTGCTGCTCAGCGTCCCGCTTTACCGCTACCGGCAATGGCGGCGCGGGTTTAATCAGAGTGATCTTATCACCCGCCCGCTGGCAAAATGGCTGCGCTGCCCTTATGACAGTTCCGGCCTTATCCGCACCCGTGCTACACTGAGCCAGCGGATGCTGTCCCGCACGCAGCGCCTGACAAACCTATCCTCTGCGTTTGCCGTCACCCGTGATGTCCGCGGACTGCATATTGCGCTGACCGATGATGTCATCACAACAGGGGCGACCATGACAGCGCTGTCTGAATTGCTCATTCGTGCGGGTGCGGCGGCAGTCCGGGTGTGGTGCCTTTGCCGCACCTTGTAGTGAACCCGCAAATGGGCGTATTATAACCAACCGGAACAGTCAACTATTTTTGGGCAATGTTATGATTACTATTACTGACGCTGCGCAGGCACATTTTTCCAAACTGCTTGCCAACCAGGAACCCGGCACACAAATCCGTGTTTTTGTTATTAACCCGGGCACTCCCAATGCGGAATGCGGAGTCTCTTATTGTCCGCCTGATGCTGTGGAAGCGACCGATACCGCGCTGCCGTTTGAGCAGCTGACCGCTTATGTTGATGAACTGAGTGCACCGTTCCTTGACGAAGCCGTGATCGACTTCGTGACCGATCAGCTCGGCTCTCAGCTCACCTTAAAAGCCCCGAACGCCAAAATGCGTAAAGTGGCGGATGATGCCCCGCTGATCGAGCGTGTCGAGTATGTTCTGCAATCTCAGATCAACCCGCAGCTGGCCGGGCACGGCGGCCGTGTTTCCCTGATGGAAATCACGGACGAAGGCTATGCCATCCTCCAGTTCGGCGGCGGCTGTAACGGCTGCTCTATGGTGGATGTCACCCTGAAAGAAGGGATCGAAAAAGAGTTACTGAATATGTTTGCCGGTGAACTGAAAGGCGTTAAAGACCTGACTGAACATCAGCGCGGCGAACACTCTTATTACTGACAGCGCTGTTTACTGACAGTGCTGTACCGGCCGGATATCGCACGGCCGTGATAATACACTGCCCGGTTATCCGCCGGGCGGGTTTCCGGCGGTGCTCTGTCACCGCTGATATTCACCTGCATACGAAAAATCATTATGGAACAAATCCGCTTAATCACACCGGATACGGCGTATGAACTCTGGCAGCAGAACGGGGCTGTCCTGGTTGATATCCGTGATCCGCAAAGCTTCCGGGCCGGTCACACTGACGGCGCATTTCACCTGACAAACGACACCGTGAATACCTTCATGGATCAGACAGATTATGAGCAGCCGGTTATGGTCATGTGTTACCATGGGCACAGCAGTCAGGGCGCGGCTCAGTATCTGCTTAATGTCGGCTATGAAACGGTATACAGCATCAACGGCGGCTTTGAGGCCTGGTTGCGCAATTACCCGGACACAGTCAGGTCACTTGCTTAACAACGGACAGCTATATGGTTTATCTGATCACCATCGCCAACCCGCGGATTGCCCAGTCATTTATTGATTATATGGCCGCCCGGGATATTGAGCTCACTATGCGTGCCACCCGCGAAGGGCGCGGCGCGGAATTGTGGCTCGACGACGAAAGCAAACTGGCACAGACACAGGCTGAGCTGGAAACCTTTATGCGTGATCCGATGAACAAACGCTATCTCGCCGCCAGCTGGGAATCCGGTGAAACCGATTCCCCGTTCCGCTACCCGGCCTCTCATGCCTTCAGTAACCTGGTGACCCCGGCCGGGCCGCTGACCATCACCATCACCGTACTGTGCGCACTGGTTTTTCTGTGGATGCAGATAAGCGGCACTGACGCGGTGATGGACTATCTGGCCTGGCCGCAGCCTGACCAGCAGGGTGAACTGTGGCGGTGGGTAAGCCCGGTGTTCCTGCATTTCGGCCTGACCCATATTCTGATGAACCTGGCGCTGTGGTGGTATCTCGGCGGTCAGGTGGAAAAACAGCTCGGCAGCGGACGGCTGCTGGTGATCACCCTGATTTCTGCCCTGGTCAGTTGCTGGTCGCAATCCTTTTTCAGCGGCTCATCCTTCGGCGGCCTGTCCGGCGTGGTTTTCGCGCTGATCGCTTATGTCTGGTACACCGGCGCGCGCAATCCGTCCGCCGGTATTTATCTGCCTGCCGCCATGATGGTGTTTTCGGTATTATGGCTGATTATCGGTTACTTTGATTTATTTGGTACAATGCCGATTGCAAACATGGCCCATGCATCCGGTCTCGCGACCGGCCTGCTGATGGCGGTATGGGATAACCGCCGCCGGACGGCCTGAATAATAATGAAAATATGACATCACCGCCGCATATCACGGCACAGTCCTGAATATGCGCGGTACTGATCTGACCGGGGGATTTTGTGAAACAAACACAGCGTCATGATGCTATCGTTGAGTTAGTCAGTAAACAGGGCTATGTCAGCACAGAAGAGCTGGTCGAGCACTTTAAGGTCAGTCCGCAGACCATCCGCCGTGACCTCAATGAACTGGCGGAGCAGAATAAAATCCACCGTCACCACGGCGGAGCGGCACAGCCCTCCAGTTCGGTGAATGCCGCCTATCATGAGCGAAAAAGCATGTGGTCGGATGAAAAACGCCGGATTGCCCGCCGTGTCGCGGCGCTGATCCCGGACGGTGCCACCCTGTTTATCGATATCGGCACCACACCGGAAGCGGTCGCGCATGAACTGCTGGAACACAAGAATCTGCGCATCGTCACCAATAACCTCAATGTTGCCACCCTGCTGATGGCAAAAGATGATTTCCGGCTGATCCTGGCCGGTGGTGAAGTCCGTTCCCGTGACGGCGGCATTGTCGGTGAGGCCACGCTCGATTTTATCTCTCAGTTCCGTCTGGATTTCGGGATTCTCGGGATCAGCGGTATTGATACTGACGGCTCCCTGCTGGAATTTGATTATCACGAAGTCCGCACCAAACGGGCGATTATTGAAAACTCCCGCTGTGTGATGCTCGTGACCGACCACTCCAAATTCGGCCGCAACGCCATGGTCAACCTCGGTAATATGGGGCTGATTGATTGCCTGTTTACCGACAAACGCCCGCCGGAAAGCATTATCAAAATCCTGGACGAACAACAGGTGCAGCTCGAAGTCTGCTGATTATCTCTGCCCGTGCCACCGCCCGGGTGGCGCGGTTTTCCTCCCTTTTCCCTCTGCCGTAATTCATTATTCTTTGTGTGTATATGCTAACAAATTGTTATCCGTGTCACGGAGAACGTTTTTTTATGTCCGGAATGTTGGAATATCGTTCACATTGCACTATTATGAGCGATAACGAACATTAAAGAACAAATGTGGTCATGCGGGAGTGAGGATGGAAACGAAAGATTTGATCGTTATCGGGGGCGGAATCAACGGTGCAGGTATTGCCGCTGATGCCGCCGGACGCGGGCTGTCTGTGCTGATGCTGGAAGCACGGGATCTCGCCTGTGCCACCTCATCGGCCAGCTCAAAACTGATCCACGGCGGATTGCGCTATCTCGAACATTATGAGTTTCGTTTGGTGAGCGAAGCACTGGCTGAACGCGAAGTATTATTAAAAATGGCGCCGCATATCGCCTTCCCGATGCGTTTCCGTCTGCCGCATCAGCCGCACCTGCGCCCGGCGTGGATGATCCGCGCGGGGCTGTTTCTGTATGACCATCTCGGTAAACGCACCACACTGCCGGGCAGCCGCGGCCTGGCCTTCAGTACAGCCTCCCCGCTGAAAGCAGAGTTTAAAAAAGGCTTTGAATATTCCGACTGCTGGGTGGACGATGCCCGCCTGGTGGTGCTGAATGCACAGGAAGTTGTGCGGCAGGGCGGCGAAGTCCGCACACGGACAAAAGTCACCCGCGCATGGCGCGAAAATGGTTTATGGCAGGTGGAAGCAGAAAATGCCCTGACCGGCGAAACCCTGCGCTGGCAGGCAAAAGGACTGGTCAACGCCGCCGGGCCGTGGGTGAAAACCTTCTTTGATGACGGATTACAGCTCAAATCCCCTTATGGTATCCGTCTTATCAAAGGCAGCCATATTGTGGTACCGCGCGCTCACGACGAGCCGCAGGCCTATATTCTGCAAAACGAAGATCACCGCATCGTGTTTGTTATCCCGTGGATGGATGAATTTTCCATTATCGGTACGACCGATGTGGAATATCACGGCGATCCGGCAGACGTTAAAATCGATGATAACGAAATTAATTATCTGCTGGATGTGTATAACGACCACTTCCGCAAAACCCTGACCCGCGACGATATCCGCTGGACATACTCCGGCGTGCGTCCGCTGTGTGACGATGAATCGGACTCGCCGCAGGCAATCACCCGCGATTACACGCTTGATTTGCATGATGACAACGGACAGGCACCGCTGTTATCGGTCTTCGGCGGCAAACTCACCACTTACCGCAAGCTGGGCGAACACGCGCTGGATAAACTGGCGGCCTACTATCCGCACGCCGGGAAAGCATGGACAAAACAGGCGGTACTGACCGGCGGTGAACTGAACGGCCGGAGCCGTGACGACTATGCCCGGGTGCTGACAGAACGCTGGTCCTGGCTGCCGAACGGACTGGCGCTGCGCCTGGCCCGCACCTACGGCAGTCAGACAGAAAAAATTATCGGTGATGCGCAATCCCTCAGCGACCTCGGGCAGTTATTCGGCCATAACCTGTATGAAGCCGAGCTGCGCTATCTGGTACAGCACGAGTGGGTGATCACCGCAGAAGATGCGCTCTGGCGCAGAACCAAACTGGGAATGTGGCTCACACAGGAAGAACAGCTGCAGGTGGAGCAGTGGCTCCGCCGGGAAGAACAGTAACGGAAACGAAACAGACCGGCTTTGTGAGCCGGTCTGTTTTTTTATCGCCTCAGCGCCGGGATTCCAGCGCCATCCGGACAGCCAGCCCGGCCAGTACAGTCCCCATCAGCCAGCGCTGCACCACCTGCCAAAACGGGCGCCCCGTCATAAAGACAGCCACCGAACCTGCCATCAGAATAATCAGTCCGTTAACTGTCAGGCTGATCATAATCTGTATTGTTCCGAGCGCCAGAGACTGCACCAGCACACTGCCATGCCCCGGCACAATAAACTGCGGCAGCAGCGATAAATACATCACCGCCACTTTCGGATTCGCCAGGCTGGTCAGAAACCCCATGGTGAACAATTTTTTCGGCTTATCTTCCGGTAAATCCCGCACCGAAAATGCAGAGCGTCCGCCCGGTTTGACCGACTGCCACGCCAGCCAGAGCAGATACAATGCCCCCGCAATACGCAAAGCATCATAGGCATAAGGAACAGCAAAAAAGAGCGCGGTGATACCAAATGCCGCACTGAGCATATAAAAAATAAATGCCAGACCGACACCGGCAAGAGAAATATATCCGGCCCGCTTTCCCTGACAGAGTGAGCGGGAGATCAGATAAATCATATTAGGGCCGGGCGTTAATACCATTCCCAGTGCAACCAGAGCAAATCCGAGCAATGACGTCAAATCAGGCATAATGCACTCCATGACAGATAATGCATAACAGATTATAAGATAGATTATTGTTTTTACAGGATATATAACCACCCGGAACAGGCGATCATTGATTATAGCCGGAACAAAAAAAAAGCAGCAACGATATAATTCAGTATGTATTAATAACGTGGGTTACTGCACAAAATCGCAGGAACAAAAAAAGCGCCTTCATTTCAGCGCTTTTTCCGGGAGCGTCTGTTCTCAGTGAACCTGTGACGGGCTGAGCAGCTGATAAATGGTATCCGGGGTATATTTCTCACCGGAAAAATAGATATTCCAGTCAGTCAGCATCTCCGTATTCAGCGGATATACGCCACCCTCTTCCATCTCTTCAACATAAAACGGCTGGTTGATCAGTTTGCCGGTAAACACGTCATTATCCAGAGTCTCCGGGATAAACCACATGTGCTCCAGGTCATCCTCATCCCCGTACGGAATGCCGCATTTGACCATAAACGCCCACGGATGCTCATCCTCTTCATCACGGACTTTTTTACCGAATAATCCGCCGAGCAGACCTTTTTTCGTTTTGACCACCGGCTGACCGTATTCCGCAAACATCTGGGCAAAATAGTGCCAGCGCAGCCGGGCTTTTACCGCCATTTCATGGGTTTCACTGTTCGGGCGGTAAAACATAATGGCGGCATCGTCGTCGAAACCACGGAAAAATGTCTGTAACACCGGCGAACTTTCATTTACACGGAACAGCATACAGGACGGATGGTCATGCTGATCGTCGCGATCACCGCGATCACCGAGAAATTCATTTTCCGGCATATTATCGTGAGAGTAATCGATCTCTTCCAGCGATTTCAGCTGGTCGATCGGGGTATTTTTGTTGATCTGGCGGATCCCTTCCTGATACGGCAACGCCACTATATATTCCAGCTGTTTTTCCGTCTGCCCGCACAGCATCGGCTCATTAAACAGCACTTTGCCTTCATTAAGACTCTGCCCGATAAAACTGCGCAGCAGATCAGGAATGCCGTAGTACGCATTGATGGTATGCGGCAGCAGCAGTTCCACTTCCGGGATCCCGCAGCGCAGCAGGCCGTGTGTGTGGAACCAGTACATGGTCGGCGGGGAATTTTCCGTGTCATAGATTGCATGAATGGTATACAGAGATTCAATGTTCAGCTGCACGTCGTTTTCCAGCTGAAAATTGAGCCACTCACGGGTAAAACCGCGCCCGGCTGCCGAGATATCGATACCCAGTAATAAATCCGGCACCAGAATCTGTACCATCTTCAGCTGGTACCGGTAACTTCGCAGCACGTCATTCTGTAAAAGGCATTCAACATAAATATCCTGCCCGGTCTGGTTGACTTCGGCCAGCAGTCCGGCAGACAGCGGGTCGGTTGAATAGTAAGGATTGATTTCCAGTTCCGGTGCCCGCGGTGCCAGTGACACCAGAAACAGCAGTTCTTCATCACCGTAATGACAGGTGTAATAAAAGCTGTTCTCATCATGTTCCGCGTATTCAATATCACTCTGTGTGAAAAAGGTTTGTGATGCCAGACGCTCTTCTAACTCTGCCAGGTTGAGCCGCGAGGGAGAGAATGCCACTACCTCCGACGTCATCCTCTTACCTTTACCTTCCGCAACCTCAAGGTAATATTGTTTTATATCCATCGGTAATGCCTTTATCCGCTCTGAGTTGTGCTGCTGTGCTGTAATAATCTCCGGCTTAACGCTCCTTCCGGGGAACATGAGAACTTCGGGCGTCAATTATATTCATTGTGGTAACAATAACCTCCGCTTTTGTCCCGGTTATGCAAAACGGACAACCGCAAAAAATGAATATGCTGAAATTAAACTCATTTGTTCATACGTATAAGTACCACATTTTGTATGCGGAGTTCATTCAGAATAATCCACCTATTATTCTGTAAATATACATTTTGACCAAAATCGTACGTCCGGGAGCAAAAACGGCTATAATCCGGTCAATTGCCCGCCCTGTTCTGAGGTATGAAAAGTTGAATAATAACAAAAAATTAACGATTACCGTTCCGTTACCTGAGCCCTATCATACAGTGGATTTTCTCGCATTTCATTTACGTGATAATCACCATGTGGCCGAAGAGGTCACGGAAAACCGGGTGATGAAAGGAATTTGCCTGCACGGCCACCCCGCGTTACTGACACTGGAAATCAGTTCAGGAGAAGCGCGTGTCACCCTCAGCACTGACAGCCCGGGGCCACTGCCGGAAGACGAAGCCCGTATGCAGCATCTCGCCCGGCATATGCTCGGTCTGATCCAGCCGGTGGAGGAGTTCGAGACACAATATCAGGATCACCCGCTGGCCGGTCCCCTTATCCGGCAACAGAAAGGGCTCCGGATCTATCAGTCCGCCACACCGTTTGAAGCCATTAACTGGGCGATTATCGGGCAGCAAATCAGTGTTCAGGCCGCAATTTCCATCCGCCGCCGCCTGATTCAGCATATCGGCCTGCGCCACTCCTCCGGGCTGTGGTGCTATCCGGATGCGGCACATATTTTACAGACCGATTTTGACGGACTGCGCAGCTGCGGTTTTTCTGTAGGTAAAGCCAATGCCCTGCTGGCACTGAGTGAGCAACTGGAAAGCGGAGCGCTGGTGCTGCCGGATGTGGTCACACCGGAGAATGCAGACGCGGTTTCCGCCTCACTGACGGCGATCAAAGGTATCGGCACCTGGACGGTCAGCTATGCCCTGCTGCGCGGCTTTAACTATCTGAACGGCTCACTGCACGGTGATATTGCGGTACGGCGTAATCTGCAGCGCCTGCTGGCGCGGGATGAAAAAATAACGGCGGATGAAACTCAGGAATGGCTGGCAGATTTCGCCCCGTGGCGGGCTCTGATGGCTGCTCATCTGTGGCGGCTGGAGTCTGCCGCCGGGTACTGAGCAAAAAAAATGCCGCAAATGCGGCATTTTTTCTCTCTGTGAACTCAGCGCAGCCAGTTGGTTTTTGCCAGCTCCACAATCTCATCACCGCGCCCGTTGATAATCGCGCGCAGCATATACAGACTGAAGCCTTTGGCCTGCTCAAACTTAATTTCCGGCGGCATGGCCAGTTCCTGTTTGGCCGTCACCACATCCACCAGAACCGGGCCGTCATGGGCAAATGCGGTTTTCAGCGCATCGTCCAGTGACTCGCTGTCTTCAACGCGGATCCCTTTGATCCCCATGGCATTGGCCATTGCGGCAAAATCCGGGTTGTGAAGATCGGTTCCGTCAGTCAGATAACCACCCGCTTTCATCTCCATCGCCACAAAGCCCAGCACGCTGTTGTTAAAGATGACGATTTTCACCGGCAGCTGCATCTGCGCCAGGGAAATGAAATCCCCCATCAGCATACTGAACCCGCCGTCACCGCACATCGCCACCACCTGACGCTTGCGGTCGAGCGCCTGAGCACCGATAGCCTGCGCCATGGCGTTTGCCATCGAGCCGTGGTTAAAGGAGCCAATCAGCCGCCGTTTGCCGTTCATGGTGAGATAACGCGCCGCCCAGACCGTCGGGGTGCCCACATCACAGGTGAACACGGTGTCATCATCTGCCAGCTCACTGATTTTCTTCGCCAGATACTGCGGGTGGATCAGTTCCCGTTTGCTGGCGGTTGCCAGTGCATCGAGGTCACTGCGGGCGGTCTGATAGTGTTTCAGCGCCGCATCCAGATGGGTGCGATCCTCTTTGGCCTGTAAGCGCGGCTGAATGGCATTGAGTGTGGCTTTGATATCCCCGATAACCGCCATATCCACCGCACAGTGCGCGCCGAGGCTGCCCGGGTTGATATCCACCTGAATAATTTTTGCTTTGGCCGGATAAAACGCGCGGTACGGGAAGTGCGTGCCGAGCAGCACCAGGGTATCCGCATTTTCCATCGCATAATATCCGGAGGAGAAACCGATAAGCCCGGTCATCCCGACACTGTACGGGTTATCATACTCAATATGCTCTTTTCCGCGCAGTGCATGCACCACCGGTGCTTTCAGGGTTTCCGCCAGTTTGATAACTTCATCATGTGCCCCGGCACATCCGGCTCCGCACATCAGTGTGATGTTTTTCGCGCCGTTAAGGGCATCCGCCAGTTTCACCAGCTCATCCCGCTGCGGCATCACCAGCGGCAGAGACGGCTCATACCAGACATTGCGGGCTGATTCCGGTGCCGGTCTTAATGCCACATCCCCCGGAATGACCACCACGGCCACGCCGCGCTCCAGAATCGCCTTGCGCATGGCAATACCCAGCACCTGCTGGATCTGCTCCGGATTGGAAACCAGCTCACAATAGACGCTGCACTCACGGAACAGCTCCTGCGGATGGGTTTCCTGGAAGTAATGGCTGCCGATTTCGCCGGAAGGAATATGTGCGGCAATCGCCAGCACCGGCACGCGGTTGCGCTGACAATCAAATAATCCGTTGATTAAGTGGAGGTTACCCGGCCCGCAGGAACCGGCGCACACCGCCAGTTTACCGGTCAGATGGGCTTCCGCCCCGGCGGCAAACGCGGCCACTTCCTCATGCCGGGTGCCCATCCATTCAATGCTGCCCAGTTTACGTAAGCTGTCACTTAACCCGTTCAGTGAGTCTCCGGTGACACCCCAGATACGGTTGATTCCTGCATCCGCCAACATTTTTGCGATATAACCCGCTACAGTCTGCTTCATCGTAAATCTTCCCTCATACTGGTGATAAATCTGATTCGCAATAAGATGCTGCACAGAACAATACCGGCCTGCTCTGTGTGTTTATCCTGTCATTTCAGTGTAGCCCGGGCGCGCCGCAGATAAAACCACCAGTAATAAGGGAAATTTTCAGCACTAATTCAGGATATTGCCGGAGATCCGGCGGAATAATACAAAAATGGCTGCAAGGATATATAAATACACTTTTCTTAATTTCTGTTTAATAATATTAATATTATTGTTATTTCGGGTGACGAATTTATATTTCACGCAGAATAAACATAAAAAAACTGAAAACCAGATCATTCATAACATACTGATATTAATTAATAATATAATATTAATTTATCGAGATGATATTATTTTTTACCGACATCATCCTTATTGTTCATGCACCATGAAATACTGATATGATATAAACACGATCTCCGTCACGCTCACTTTTTTAATACTGACGTTAAAATCCCTCCTGCAAATAATAACGAAAACAGCTGCTGACAGAAACCCGCCGGTTCCGGAAGGCAGACTTTTTTTCGTAAAAATAAAATGTACTCATGTTGCGCCGGCGCTGTGGTATGACCGGTTTCCGGTCATACCCGCGCTTACATCAGGGATTCTTTATCAGCACACAAACCGGTTTCAGTTACGGGGTAAATGTAATGACCAATAAATACAATGTCAGTGAAAAACTCTTTGCGCTTGAGGCGTTCAGCAAGAAAACGCGCCAGGATTTACATAAAATCCCTGAGCTGTCCGGTGAAGAATATAAAACCTCAAAATACTGCCGCGAACTGATGGAAAGCTTCGGCTACACCATCCGTCAGTTTGAGGGATACACCGGCTTTACCGCTGAACTGACCGTCAATCCGGCATACCGCCTGATTGCTTACCGCACCGACATCGACGGCCTGGAAATGCCGGACATGACCTGCAACGAGCACAGTTCCGTACACGAAGGCTGCGCCCACAACTGTGGTCACGACACCCATATGACCATCGCGCTGACTGCGGCAAAATACCTCAGCGAACACCGCGATGAGCTGACGCACAATGTCCGTTTTGTCTTCCAGATGGCGGAAGAAGATATGCGTGTGCCGGGTGCGGACAAAATGGTGGAAATGGGCTGCATGGACGGCGTGGATGAAGTCTACGGGCTGCATAACGACGCTGCGATTGAAACCGGCTGCATCCGTTTTAATGCAGGTGTGATGTCCTCTTACGGCTCCGCCTGGACGCTGGATGTGCACGGTGTTTCCGCGCACGGCTCCACGCCGCACAAAGGACTGGATGCTATCCGCGAAGCTACCCGTATCATTGATTACATGGATTATATCGTCGCCAAGAAAACTGATCCTTTCAGCCCGGCTGTTTTCGGCTGCGGTATGATCAACGGCGGTACCATTCCGAATGCGCTGGCTGATTATGTGCAGGCACGCGGTACCATCCGTTCTATGGATGAAGAAACCGATAAAATCTTAAAAGCCAGCTTTAAAGAGATCGTTGCCCGCAGTGAAGCCGGTGGGTTTAAAACCACCCTGGAAGCCTGCGGTTACCCGGCTGTAATTAACCATCCGCAGGCAGCGGAAGTCATTAAAAACGCGGCTGCGGCCTTCTTACCGGCTGAAAATATTGACTCAAACGGTAAGCCGATGACCGGCAGTGAAGATTTCAGCTATATGATTAATGCCACCAAAGACAGATTAGGTGCCATGTATTTCCTCGGCAGCGGTAACAAAGCCAAAGGAATTAATAACTATCTGCATGCCAATCCGTATTTTGTTGATGACGATTGCCTGCTGATCGGTGCGCAAATCTTTATTAATATTGCCACCCGCTAAAAAAGATTACACACAGCAAACACAAAGCCCGGTAACTGATGTTACCGGGCTTTTTTTATCAGAAATACAGAATAAATCAGAGTTCCGGCAATGCGCGGTAAAGCCGGTCACGGGCTTTAGGATCAACCGGCAGCCACTGTTCCGGCTGGTGAATATAATTCAGGTCAAGATGCGGTGCATAACAGGAAATAAAGTCATACATATAATCCTTCAGATGTGTATGACGGCTGATACAAATATGGGTATAACTCGGTTTCACCAGATTACCGATATTAATACAGCGCAGAGAGTCACTGTCTTCCGCCGGATCAAACGCCACGGTGGAAATAACACCGACACCCGCTCCGCGCTTCACATAGAATTTAATAATTTCCGTATCGACCGCGGTTAATACCACATTCGGCGTCAGGTGGTTCTGATAAAATACCTGATCCAGCTTGGAACGGCCGGTGAATCCGAATACATAGGTGATCAGCGGATAATGAGCCAGCTCCTGAATCGTCAGCTGCTCATTCTGTGCCAGCGGGTGATCGTGCGGCACAATCGCACTGCGGGACCACTGATAGCACGGCAGCGTCAGTAAATCGTCATACAGATGCAGGGACTCAGTGGCGATTGCAAAATCCACATCCCCGTTTTTCACCATTTCCGCCAGCTGTGCCGGGGCACCCTGATGGAAATGCAGCGAAATATTCGGGTAACGCGCATTAAAGCGTTCAATCACTTTCGGTAATTTATAACGGATTTGCGTGTGGGTGGTGGCAATACGGAGATTCTGTTTTGTCGTGGTATCTTCGTGTGATACCAGACTTTTAATTTTATCAAACTGCGCCAGAATATCGCAGGCAACACGATGAACTTCCTCACCAATCGGACTGAGCGATAATAAGTTATTATTTTTCCGGTTGAATAAAGAAACGTTCAGTTCATCTTCAAGAATTTTAAGCTGCTTGCTCACTGTCGGCTGCGAGGTATACAGCTTCTCGGCGGCATTCGTGATATTAAAGTCACTCCTGACCACCTCAACAAAACTTTTGAGCTGATTAATGTTCATTGCTTATTTATCCAGTTATAAAACGGATTCAAAATATTAAAATTATTAATAAACAGGGTTATAAGAGTAATACAACATGCTGTGTGTCAGGATGATAGCACAAGGCGGGTGATGAAGAAATAAACACGTTCCGCAAAAAGCGGTATCCGTTATTAGCAGGCTAATAACGGATTTTTGAGATGAGATTCAGTATCACTCAATATCACGAAATTACATCAGTTCAGATTCGACCGGCAAAATAACGGTTTCTGCTTTCCAGGATTCCCGTTCATTTCCGCTGTCGCGTTTACTCCGGCCTTCAATCTCGGTGAAGAACCAGCCAACCGGCACTTCAAAGATATCCGCAATACGGACTAAACAATCCACATCAACACGGTTTACACCACGTTCATAACGTGACATCTGCTGCTGACTGATTTCAATCATTTCAGCCAGTCTTGCTGCAGTAATGCCGTGATCTTTCCGTAACACCTGAATTTTTTGCCCGACGGCGCGTGCTATCGAGTTTTTTGCTTTGGTCATGTCGCTATCCCTCACATATGGCTGTGATAACCATCAGATTCCTCTCTGATGACTAACAAAAATATGCGTTTATTAAAGAAAGTGGACCAATTGATATTCACAAAGTTTTACTCTTTGTTGTTGTTTTAACTGCCGCATGTATGTACTTATGCAAACCAGCCTCGTACACATGTTGAAACACATATTACATATTCATTTACCAAATTGAAACCTACCACTCAGACACCTAACGAATTGTAAAAAAAAGAATTATTCGGTGTCCGAAAGAGTGATAACCCTATGTATTATAGTATATTTACCTTTTCTTTCACCCCCGTACCAGGTATAAACCACTAAAAATAAAATGACTCATTAGTGGTATAAAATAGTAATTATTTAGCTTTAATAGAGTAACAAACCACAATTAAATGGAAAAAAAACGATATATCTTGAAACATTTATATCTTTCTTAAATTGCCAATGGCAGATATCACTACATGATTTGCATATTCAGCAGATAACACCAAAGTTTATCTTATTATTACGTAAAGAAATCATTGAGGACTGTGATTATGCGTTAATTACATCAGATGTAATTATCAGGAAAACACATACAGAAAATTGAGAAATCAGGTGAAACATACTGATAACATTGTCTGTTTTCTGAAATCACCCGATATATTGCTTAAGTTTAAACCATTTACATTATGATTCTGCTGTTAATTTAAAATACATCGGATTGTGATACTAAACACGATCGGTTTCACACAACAAAATATGCTGAAAAGCATCCGTTTAAGATGCCTTATTTCCCGGGTGATCTGCACTTCCGTTGATTTTTCAGAAAAAAACAGCATTGAACATTTTACGATACAGAGAAGTTAAATGCCAAATACACGATATTAATCAGTACAAAAACCCACTAATTTTACAAAAAATATGATTTATGCTAAATTATGTGACCTCGTTTCAAAACAAAGGTACTTTTTTTGGTTATTACAACACAATACTTTCCTATTCTTCCTGTCCTGTCTGCGGTTTCCTGTACCGTCTGCCGTTAGCGTCACATACCTGACAATCAATCTATTTAACGGGAAACATGAATACGGGAAAAAATACGTATTTATACTTACCAATTTAGTATTAAACATCTCCTGCTGCCGATGAATTCACTATCACACAAAAAGTCATTGCAGGTTTGAGTGAAATCTCAGTTACGTGAATCCCCGTCATAAAACAAAAGGATACAACGATGAGACGCAAGAAAACAAAACAAAAACCTTTAAATATCAATGATATTACTATCATTGATGATGGAAAATTAAAGAAAGCCATCACCGCTGCCTCTCTGGGTAATGCCATGGAGTGGTTTGATTTCGGGGTCTACGGCTTCCTGGCGTATGTGCTGGGTCAGGTCTTCTTCCCTTCCGCCTCCCCGGGTATACAGATGATCGCGGCGTTAGCCACGTTCTCAGTACCCTTTCTGGTACGTCCGCTGGGCGGGATCTTTTTCGGCATTATGGGCGACAAATTCGGCCGCCAGAAAGTGCTTTCCGTCACCATCATTATTATGGCTGTCAGTACCTTCTGTATCGGTCTCATCCCGTCTTATGAAAGTATCGGGATCTGGGCACCGGTGCTGTTACTGCTGGCAAAACTGGCTCAGGGTTTCTCCGTGGGCGGTGAGTATTCCGGTGCAGCTATCTTTGTAGCGGAATATTCACCGGATCGTAAACGCGGATTTATGGGCAGCTGGCTGGACTTCGGCTCGATTGCCGGTTTCGTCTGCGGTGCCGGGGTGGTGGTGCTGATCTCCAGTATTCTCGGTGAGGAAACCTTCCGGGAATGGGGCTGGCGTATCCCGTTCTTCCTGGCGCTGCCGCTGGGCGTTATCGGCCTGTATCTGCGTCATGCCCTGGAGGAAACACCGGCTTTCCAGCAGCATGTTGAGGATATGAAAAATGCCAACCCTGAAACCGGCGAAGATAAGCCCCGCGTTTCACTGCGCAGCATTGCCTCACAGTACGGTAAGGGCCTGATGATTTGTGTCGGGCTGGTGATTGCCACCAACGTCACCTATTACATGCTGCTGACCTATATGCCGAGTTATCTGTCGCATAACCTGAATTACAGTGCGGATCACGGTGTGCTGATTATTATCGCGATTATGATTGGTATGCTGTTCGTACAGCCGCTGATCGGGATGATGAGTGACCGCATCGGCCGTAAACCGTTTGTTCTCGCGGGCAGTATCGGGTTATTTGTGCTGGCCATTCCGGCATTTATGCTGATTAACAGCGGTGTCATCGGTCTGATTTTCTTAGGCTTACTGATCCTGGCGGTGCTGCTGAACTGCTTTACCGGTGTGATGGCCTCTATTTTACCGGCCATTTTCCCGACAAAAATCCGTTACAGTGCACTGGCTATCTCATTCAATATCTCAGTGCTGATTGCCGGTGCCACCCCGACCGCCGCCGCCTGGCTGGTCGAGGCGACCAATAATCTGTATATGCCGGCCTATTATCTGATGGTGATTGCCGTTATCGGGATGATTACCGCGATTGTGATGAAAGAAACCGCCAATAAGCCGTTACGCGGTGCCACACCGGCCGCATCTGACCGCGCGGAAGCCAAAGAGATTTTGCTCGAGCATTACGATAATATCGAACACAAGATTGAGGCGATTGATGAGGAGATTGCCGCGTTGCAGAAACGCCGTCAGTCACTGATTGATCAGCACCCTAAACTGGACTGATGTCCTGCTCAGGCCCGCCTCTCCGGACGCGGGCCTTTTTATTGTTTATGCGGGAGGTAAGGCTATGACGGATTCAGCACCGGCCGTTGTCTGGCTGCGGCACGATCTGCGGCTGACAGATAACACGGCGCTTTACGCCGCCTGTCAGGCACACCGGCAGGTAAAACTGATTTTTACACTCACGCCGGGACAGTGGGAGCAGCACGCTATGTCTCCGTCACAGCAGGAGCTGATTTTCTGTCAGCTGCACGCGCTGAACACATCGGCGGCCGCACTCGGGATCACCCTGCATGTGCAGCCGTGCCATACCTTTGAGGATGCCGCTGACTGGCTGGCCGCATGGTGCCGCGAACATCGTATCCCCGCTGTCTATGTCAATAAACAGTACGGACTGAATGAACAGGGCCGCGATGCCCGCTTTGCCGCCCGTCTGCCGGATACCTGCCGCTTTTATGCCTTTGATGACAGTGTCCTGCTGCCGCCGGGCAGTGTGAGCACACAACAGGGCGGGCTCTACAAAGTGTTCACTCCGTTCCGGCGCGCATTTCTCACCGTACTGATGCAGACTACCGTCCGCGTGCTGCCGCTGCCGGAGGCCAAAGGCCCGCCGGTCTCCCCGGCCCCCCTTAATCTGCCGCAGCAGGAGCATGCCCTTTTCCCTTCCGGAGAAGAGGCCGCACTGCAGCGGCTGGCGGATTTTTGTCAGAAGCATGCTGCGGATTACAAAACAGAACGGGATTTTCCGGCGATTGACGGCACCAGCCGCATCTCCGCGTATCTCGCCACCGGAATTTTGTCCCCGCGCCAGTGCCTGAGCCGTCTGCGCCTGCATTTTCCTATGGTCGCTGATGAGCCGGAAAGCGGCGCCTATACCTGGCTCAGTGAGCTTATCTGGCGGGAATTTTATCTGCATCAGCTGGCACAGCACCCGGATATCAGCCGTCACCGCCCGATGCAGCGCTGGACAGAGTCCATTATCTGGTCACCGGATAACAGCGGGCTGCTTGCCTGGCAGCAGGGTAAAACCGGGTTCCCGCTGGTCGATGCGGCCATGCGCCAGCTGAATGAAACCGGCTGGATGCATAACCGCCTGCGGATGATCACGGCAAGTTTTCTGGTCAAGGATTTACTGACTGACTGGCGGCGCGGCGAGCACTATTTTATGTCACGGCTGATTGACGGTGAATTTGCCGCCAATAACGGCGGCTGGCAGTGGGCGGCCTCCACCGGCCATGATTCGGTGCCGTATTTCCGGATTTTCAACCCGGTCACGCAGGGGAAACGGTTTGATCCGGACGGCAGCTTTATCCGCCGCTGGCTGCCGGAGCTGGCAGACGTACCCGCGAAATACATTCATACGCCCCATGAATGGGCGGAGAAAAATCAGCGTGAGATTGATTATCCGAAACCGGTGGTGGATCACCGGATGGCGAGGATCCGCGCTATCGATGCTTACGAAACCGCCCGCCGGACCGCAGCCGGCGGGGATGATAATCCGTATTAATCTGTTTTGTCTGCTGACCGGCGCACTGTGCTGTAGGTCAGCAGATGCTCCAGATTATAATAACGGGCTTTATTCAGTACGGTGGTGTGAGACATCCCGATCTCGCGAGACACTTTGCGGGCCGAACCATAGCGGCGCAGATAATCTTCCAGCAGGCTTTTTTCCTGCCGCGCAAGGGACTCTTTCAGGTTAATGTCTTCCTGCACCGGCAATACCGCAGGGGGTATTTCCGTTTTCGGTGCCGCCTGCGGCCGGAGTGCCGGAGAGGCCATCACTTCCTCATGGGGCAGCCACAGATCCCCGACGGTAATTTCCCGGCCGGAAGCCAGATGAATGGCCCGCAGAATCACGTTTTGCAGTTCCCGCACGTTACCGGGCCAGGAATAAGCCATTAACTGGTGATATGCATCCTGGGACAAACTGAGCTGTTTATTCAGCTCTGTCGTGTATTTGCTGATAAAACGCTGCAGTAACAGCGGGATATCCGTTTTCCGCTCTTTCAGCGGCGGGATATTAATCGGGATCACGTTGATCCGGTAATAGAGATCTTCACGGAACGATTTGTTCTCGATCATCTCTTCCAGATTCCGGTTGGTGGCGACAATGATCCGCACATCCACCGGGATCTCTTTGTGCCCGCCGACCCGGCGGATCACGCCTTCCTGTAATACCCGCAGTAATTTACTTTGCAGGATAAGGGAAAGCTCGCCGAATTCATCCAGAAACACGGTGCCGTGGTTGGCGGATTCAAATAACCCCATCTTTCCGCCCTTGCTGGCGCCGCTGAACGCGCCGCCCTCATAACCGAACAGCTCACTTTCAATCAGGTTTTCCGGCAGCGCTGCACAGTTAATCGGCGCAAACGGGTGAGCGCTGCGGTCGCTGGCGTTATGAATAGCGCGGGCAAACAGCTCTTTACCGGTACCGGTTTCACCGCGGATCAGTACCGTATACGGGCTTATTGAGATTTTTTTAGCAAAATCAATCAGGTTCATCATGATTTCGCTTTCACAGATAATGTCATCAAAGCTGAACGGCAGGCTTTTATTCACCGAAGACGCCATTTGCTGCACCGAGCGCAGGCTCTTGAAGGTGATAACCGCCCCCATCACCTGGGACTCTTCACTCAGAATCGGACGGCCGGAGCAGATATAGTACAACTCCCCTTTCGGCGTACTGGTGACCATCTGATAGTGATCGAAACTGTTGCCGCCGAGCAGTTTGGTGAGCACCGCCTGGTTTTTGCCGCTGAGAATCTTACTGATATTGACGCCGACAATATTTTCCCGTGAGATCGAGAAAAAATCTTCCGCCACTTTATTGAAGTAGTTGATATTACCCTGATTATTGATACCGATAATGCCGTCCGTGGTGGATTCCAGAATCGCCTGTAATTCTTTTTCTTTACGTTCGTAGGGCTGTAATTTGGAACGGGTGACACTGATAACATCAGGATTAAGCAGGAGTTTACTCAGCAGCAGCTTCACATCCCGCTCGCACTCCGTATTGAATTTGACATAAATTTTGCACGGAAAGACTTCCATGGAATTAATGCTGATTTCGGAGGCCGAAAACTCATTGATGACTTCTTCCACCATGGCGACGCGGTCAATGGTATTAATTAACCATCTATATGCAGACATGTGATTAGTCACTCCCGGTTAGTGTATGTAGTGCTCATTTTTCACCCACCTTACCAGGGTTAACCTATCTTAGGTAATCACTGAGAGGTGAACAAAGGGCGAAATACAACAAAATAGTGCGCAATAAAAAAACCATATGATAAGTGGCCTTATCATACAGAGTGTAATTGTTATTTTGGATTTTGTTACGTTACTTACTATAAACAAGTTCAGTCGGCTTGTACCCGCCAGATATCTCAATTCTATGAAAAAAAGTCCGCAAATTGTCAGGTTTACACCTGCATTTATTGAAGTGGCTAATCATTAAAAGTGCGGTAATTAATGGAATTGATTATTCATGACTTTGATCATTATCAACCGCCGGACGTATCGATTCAGGAAAAAATTTAAAAAGAGATCTGGATCACCCTTCCCTTTTGGGGCTATAATGTGACGCAAGTCCGGTTTTATCCCTCAATGTGATTAACCTCACTATCAGAAAGTGGCAACCTACTGTCAACTTTCTTTCCACTTTGTCATTTTTACTTACAGTCCGCTTTCCACTTCCTCCGCACTGACTTTGTCTAATCTATACCTTAAAATTATTTATCTCTTTTAATTCAATGTGTTATAAAAATAACTCCTGAGTTGGCACGGCTATTGCTTTTATTACTGCAACAACAACACATGTTGGCATAATAAAAAATTATTCTTTGGAGGATTTATGCACGATTATACGAATAAAGGTTATGACACTAAGATTGTTCACGCTGGCCAGCAGGCTGATCCACTGACTGGTGCGTTATCAACCCCAATCTATCAGACCTCTACATTCGTCTTCGACAGCGCAGCACAAGGGGCAGCACGTTTCGCATTAGAAGAAGAAGGTTATATCTACTCACGTTTAGGTAACCCTACTAACGCAGCATTAGAAGAAAAAATGCGTGTACTGGAAAACGGTGAAGCAGCTCTGGCGACTTCTTCCGGTATCGCAGCTATCTCTACCACTATCCTGACTATGTGCGGCCAGGGCGACCATATCGTTGCTTCTGACACTCTGTACGGCTGTACTTATGCTCTGCTGTCTCACACCCTGCCTAAATTCGGTATCGAAGTCACTTTCGTTCGCGCAAATGACCCTGCGAACATCAAAGCGGCGATGAAACCAAACACCAAAATGGTTTACGTCGAAACTCCGGCTAACCCGACTCTGGCAATGATCGACCTCGAAGCAGCGGCAAATGTTGCTCACGAAGGCGGCGCAATGCTGGTTGTGGATAACACCTTTATGTCTCCGTACTGCCAGCGTCCTCTGGAATTAGGTGCAGACATCGTGGTTCACAGTGTGACCAAATACATCAACGGCCACGGCGACGTTATCGGTGGTGTGATTGTCGGTCCTGCTGACTTCCTGGTTCCTGCCCGTCTGGTTGGTGTTAAAGACATCACCGGTGGCGTAATGAGCCCGTTCAACGCATGGTTAACCCTGCGCGGTCTGAAAACACTGCACGTCCGTATGGAACGTCACTGCTCTAACGCAATGAAAGTGGCTAAATATCTGGAATCTAACCCGAACGTAGAAGCAGTATTCTACCCTGGTCTGCCGTCTCACCCGCAGCACGAGTTAGCGAAAAAACAGATGAGCAACTTCGGCGGTATGATCAGCTTTGAAATCAAAGGCGGTATCGAAGCCGGCCGTAAAGTGATGGACTCTGTTGAGTTATGCATGCTGGCAGTAAGCCTGGGCGATACTGAAACTCTGATTCAGCACCCTGCATCAATGACTCACTCTCCGGTTCCGGCTGAAGAGCGTCTGAAAGCAGGTATCACCGATGGTCTGATTCGTATCTCTGTCGGTCTGGAAACACCTGAAGACATCATTGCTGACCTGGAACAGGCTATTGCGAAAGCAGTTGCTTAAGACCAGAGCGGAAAATTAAGTCCTGCAGTATGTACTCATCTCATTTGCCGTTAACACACAGACGGGATGAGTACACGAAGCACGCGGAAAAATTCATTGAGAGCCACTCTGAATTCTCTCCGGCGTGCTTTTTAAGTATTTAACAGGTTATTTTTAGCGGTAATAAAAAGAACAACGCAGTGCTGAAATTTTTTAGAAACCATAATCACAATAAATTATTATGAAAACCAAGGGGGCTTAGTATGGCGGACATGACCTCAACCGAGAATTCCGCGAAAGCGCTGGGCAAAATACCATTTACAATGTATGACGCCGGCTGGGTAGTGCTTTGTATTGGTATGGCGATCGGTGCCGGTACCGTTGTAATGCCGATTCAGATCGGTCTGAAAGGTATTTGGGTATTTATTTTAGCTTTCATGATTGCGTATCCGGCAACCTATATGTTGCAGAAGCTGTACATGAATACGCTGTCTGAAAGTGAAGAATGTGAAGACTACACAAACATAATCACACAGTATCTGGGCAGTAACTGGGGTGTGGCACTGGGGGTTATTTACTTCCTGATGCTTATCCACGGTATCTTTATTTACTCTCTCTCTGTTATTTTCGACAGTGCCTCTTATCTCCATACGTTCGGTGTTACAGAGGGTGTGCTTTCAAGCTCACTGATCTATCGTGTGGCTGTCTTTGCCGCGCTGATTTTCATTGCCTCCAAGGGCGAGAAACTGCTGTTTAAAATCTCCGGTCCGATGGTTATCGTTAAAGTCGGTATCATTGTATCGCTGGGTCTGGTGATGATCCCTCACTGGGATTTCAATAACATCACTGCGTTCCCGCCGATTGGTGACTTTACCCGTGACGTGCTGCTGACTGTACCGTTTGCGTTCTTCTCTGCGGTTTTCGTTCAGATTCTGAACCCGATGAACATCGCGTACCGCAAACTGGAATCAGACAAACGTGTTGCCACCTACCGTGCTATCCGCGCTCACCGCGTGGCCTATATCACCCTGGTGACAATCATCCTGTTCTTCTCATTCTCCTTTACGTTCTCTATCAGTCATGAGCAGGCCGTATCCGCGTTTGAACAGAACATTTCTGCACTGGCTATTGCTGCTCAGGTTATTCCGGGCGCGGTCGTGAGTGTGATGACCACCGTTCTGAACATCTTTGCGGTTCTGACAGCATTCTTCGGTATCTATCTGGGCTTCCAGGAATCAGTGAAAGGCCTTGCAGTTAACATCCTTTCCCGCTTCATGGATAAAGAGAAAATCAACCACACCGTATTAAACATCTGTATCTCTGTCTTCATCGTTGCATTACTGACTGCATGGGTGTCAACAGGGTTCTCCGTGGTTGTCTTCTTCCAGATTGGTAGTCCGTTATACGCTATCGTTTCCTGCTTAATTCCTGTTTACCTGGTATTCCGTGTCGCGAAACTGAAAAAATTCAAAGACTGGAAAGCCTGGTGTGTTATGGGCTTCGGTATCCTGCTGCTCATCGCACCGTTCTTCAAATACCTTGAGTAACGGGTAAGAGAAAACAGGCCATCCGTCGGTGCCCCGCACTGACTGAAATAAAGTAAAACCCGGAACCGGTCACAGCACCGGTTCCGGAAAGTTAAAAAACTCAGCACCGCAGTCTGAATAAAAAAACCTCTGTCCTTCTGACCAATATATTATTAAGTTCCTTGATTGGTTAGCATGTTGCGGGAGATATTATCTCCCGCTTTTTTTCGTCTGAAATTTGTCCCGGTGCTGCTCTGTCATCTGTATTACAGTTTTGTTTCTGCCGGATGGCGGGCACGGCAAACCCGTACAGTAATCCGCAAATCAGCTGTACTGGTCTGTCTTTTTTATTTAAAAGCGGAAATTATGGTGATTAAAAATCGCGCGGGGAAATAATACTGTCCGCAATAAGGCTCATCCGGATTTCCTGAATATCCCCTTCTTCATTTTCATAAAGAATATCATCCAGCCCGGTGCCGGTCATATTCATTTCCTCAAAGAAACGACCCGGTGTGAGTTTAAAGGCCAGACTGACACGTAATAACGTATCCACATCAATACGGTTTACCCCCCGCTCATAACGCGAGAGCTGCTGCTGGCTAATCCCTATTCTGTGTGCCAGCTGCTTTGTGGTTAAACCTGCATTGGTCCGGTATTGTCTGATAACCTGTCCGATAGCTTCGGAGATTGCATATTTCTTCATCATTAATCAATAACCCTATAAAGACCATCACTAAAATTCCTTATTTAGCTCACTGATCATAGAAAAAACACTTAAAACTATAAGTAGTTTATCGTACATAGGGCCATTTTTGAAAAACCAAAGGTTCTGCTGTTTGTGAGTACATGAGGGGGTAAATGAGACTGAATGTTTCGATATATTTCGCCTTTAAAATCATAGTGTAACGAAATAATATTACAAAATATAAATCGATTGAAAGTACAATGAATTAGTAGAATAAGTGTTATATACCAAATAATTAGAAAAAAAATATGTTTTCACTCCATTCGAATACAAATTCCGAGTTTTTACAGGATGTGAAAAAGTGTGTTGGATCCCACACATCGGATTTTAGCATAATAGACAGATAACTCATCCTAATATGAGCAGCAAACCGCAGTTAATAAATTAAATTAATGTAAATATTTTACACGAAAAATTAACTTAATTCGAATTTTGTCAGAAACACAGAAACCGGCACAAAAAAGCCGGTGACAGTCCCCCTGCCACCGGCTGAATATTTGTCTGTTATTTCACCGGATTACAGACGCTCAATCACCATTGCAATCCCCTGCCCGCCACCGATACAGAGTGTCGCCAGACCGGTGGTTTTATTCTGAGCCTGTAATGCATGCAGCAGTGTCACCAGGATACGGGCACCACTCGCACCAATCGGGTGACCCAGGGCAATCGCCCCGCCGTTGATGTTTACTTTTTCAGGATCAAAACCCAGGTCACGGCCGACCGCGAGGAACTGGGAGGCAAATGCCTCGTTGGCTTCGATAAGATCGATATCCTTCAGTGACAGCCCCGTTTTCTCCAGCACTTTCCGCGTGGCCGGAACCGGCCCCAGCCCCATCATCGACGGTGAAACCCCGCCGGAGGCATAACCCCGGATACGGGCGAGCGGTGTCAGCCCCAGTGATTTGGCACGGGTTTCCGTCATCAGCATCAGTGCTGCCGCACCATCATTGATACCGGAAGCATTGCCGGCAGTCACCGTTCCCGCTTTATCAAAGGCCGGCCGCAGCTTTGCCAGCCCCTCTGCCGTTGATCCGGCTTTCGGGAACTCATCGGTATCCACCACGATATCCCCTTTACGGCTTTTCACCGTCACCGGCACGATTTCAGCCTTAAAGGCGCCGCGCTCAATCGCACTGACGGCTTTCTGCTGTGATGACAGTGCCAGTGCATCCTGCTCTTCGCGGGTCAGGTTATAGGCTTTGGCGATGTTCTCCGCGGTGATCCCCATGTGATAGTTATTCTCGGCACATAACAGCCCGTCACGCAGAATCACATCATGCACTGCGCCGTCACCCAGGCGGTAACCCCAGCGGGCACGGCTGTCGAGCAGATACGGCGCCTGACTCATATTTTCCGTGCCGCCCGCGATAATAATGTCCGCGTCACCGCTGCTGATCGCCTGTGCGCCCAGCGCAACACTCTTCAGGCCGGAACCGCACACTTTATTGACGGTGAAAGCACAGGCACTTTCCGGTATACCGCTGCGCAGCAGGATCTGACGCGCGGGGTTCTGTCCGAGTCCGGCCTGTAGCACGTTCCCCATAATCACTTCATCCACCAGCCCCGGTTCCAGCTGCGTTTTTTTCAGTAACGCGCTTACCACTGCCGAGCCGAGTTCCACGGCACTGACACCCGCCAGTGCGCCGTTAAAGTTGCCGATTGCGGTACGCACGGCACTGACAATAACGATATTTTCCATTGCGAAATCCTTACTGTTTAGTATCTGTCAGAAGAAAGCGAGGCCGATAATGAAAATCGGTGCCGAGAGCAGCAGGGCGGTGATGCAGTACCCCATAATGTCCCTGACCCCCAGCCCGGCGATCGCCAGTGCAGGAAGCGCCCAGAACGGCTGCGCCATGTTCATCCACTGCTCACCGTAGGCAATCGCCATCACGGACTTACCGAGATCAGCCCCCAGCGCCTGGGCAGCCGGAATAACAAACGGCCCCTGAATCACCCAGTGACCGCCGCCTGACGGCACAGCAAAGTTGATCAGTGCAGAGCTGAAGAACGTCATCAGCGGGAAGGTTTCTTTGTTGGCGACGTTGATAAAGAATTCAGTGATAAGCCCGCCCAGTCCGGAGCCTTCCATCATGAGCTGGATACCGGCATAGAACGGGAACTGCACGAGGATCCCGGCGGTACTGCGGGCAGCGGCACTGACGGCACGCATATACGCCATCGGGGTTTTATGCAGCAGCAGACCGGTCAGCAGGAAAATCATATTCACGGTGTTAATGGTGATGTTGAAACCGTTTTTGATGAAATACATGCCGAGGAACGTGAAGCCCAGAATCCCGATAATCCACGCGATAAGGCGGCTTTCTTCCATCCGGAGAGAAACCGGCGCGTCTTCCGGTAATTTTTTCTGGAAATCCGGCTCTTCTTCGAGCAGCGCTGGGTCGATCATCATGATGTCGTCTTTGCGCGGCATCATCATCCGGGTGACAAACGGCATCACCAGAATCAGTGTCAGGGTGATAAACAGGTTATACCCGGTGAACATGGTCTGGCTGACAGGGATAAGCCCGGCGATATGCTCGACAGGGTTACCCGGTGTGGCGGCCAGCAGCGGCATAGAGCCGGAGAAACCGCCGCCCCAGGTCATAAACCCGATATAGGCACAGGCGATCAGCAGCGGGTAGTCAGAGCCCGGTACACGGCGGGCCACTTCGCGGGCAAACATCGCCCCGACCACCAGTCCGAAACCCCAGTTAATGACACAGGCAACCGAGCCGAAAAACGTCACCAGCATCACCCCCTGAACCGGGGTTTTTGCCAGTGAGGCAGTCAGCCGCAGAATGCGTTTAACCGGCGGGGAGCTGGCCAGCGCGTGACCGGTCACGATGATCAGCGCCATCTGCATCCCGAACGCCAGCAGGTTCCAGAATCCGTTCCCCCATAAGTTCACCAGATCCATTGGTGTGCTTGGTGTGAGTGCCAGCGCGATGATAAACGTCAGCATGGTCAGCAGCATTGCGAAGATCAGCGGATCCGGCAGATAGCGGCTCACCACACGGGTCATGACTCGTGAGATGCGTCCTATCATACGGCTTCCCCCGCAGTCACCAGCGGCATTTCACAGATAGCCGGTGAAACAATAAAATGCGCGGCGGTTTTTTCGCGGATGGTATCAATATCCGTACCCGGCGCGTATTCGCACAAAATCATCTGATCGTTTTCAAAACGGAATAACGCCAGTTCCGTCACCAGCACGTCCACCGCTTTCACGGCGGTCAGCGGCATGGTGCACTCCGGCAGGATTTTGGCGGAACCGTCTTTTGCACAGTGTTCCATGGCTATGATCACTTTGCGCGCACCGGTCACGAGATCCATCGCGCCGCCCATACCCGGCACCATTTTGCCCGGTACCACCCAGTTGGCGAGGTTGGCCTGTTCATCCACCTGTAAGCCGCCCAGTACGCTGGCATCCACATGACCGCCGCGGATCAGGGCGAAGGAGAAGGCGCTGTCAAACATGGACGCGCCCGGCAGAATGCCGCACGGCTGCCCGCCTGCATTGACCAGATTCTTATCCGGTGTGGTTACCGGCCCGAGGCCGAGAAAGCCGTTCTCTGACTGTAATGTGATATGCACGCCTTCCGGCAGATAGTTCGCCACCTGTGTCGGCAGCCCGATCCCGAGGTTCACCACATCACCGTCATTCAGTTCAAGTGCCACACGGCGGGCGATTAATTCTTTTGCATTCATGATGTTTTCCTTATTCTGCAATCAGCCAGTCAATAATTGCCCCTGGTGTGGCAACACAATCCGGGTCGATATCCCCCACCGCGACCATTTCGTCCGGTTCGGCAATGGTGATATCCGCCGCCAGCGCCATCAGCGGGTTAAAGTTGCGGGCACTGAGGTCATAGGTGAGGTTGCCGAGCGGGTCGGCTTTTTGTGCCTGAATCAGCGCCAGATCAGCGCGGAGGGGAAGTTCGAGGAGGTAATCACGGCCATCGAGGGTAATTTTCTGTTTGCCTTCTTCCACGACCGTACCGACACCGGTCGGGGTGAGGAATCCGCCCAGCCCGGCACCGCCGCAGCGGATTTGCTCTGCCAGCGTGCCCTGCGGGATCAGCTGTACTTCCATTTCACCGGCAATCATGCGCCGCCCGGTTTCCGGGTTTGTCCCGATGTGGGAAGCAATGACTTTTTTCACCCGTCCGTTGACAATCAGCGGGCCCAGGCCGGTATCCACGAATGCGGTATCATTGGCGATAATGGTTAACTCTTTGACGCCGGATTCTAATAATTCAGTCATTAAACGCGGCGGTGTACCAACGCCCATAAATCCGCCGACCATAATTGTCATGCCGTCACGAAAAAATTCACCGGCTTTTTTCACCGTTATTTGTTTATTCTTCATAGCACTTCCCTTTTATAAAAAAATATAGACACAAGGGTAATAGCAAGCGCTATGCCAATAATAAAATCTGTATTTTGTTATATTTATTTAAATTTAACTTATTGATATTTATTATTTTAAATTTTATAAAAATAAACTCATTAACATATAATAAATAAATCATTCATTCCTGATGGTGAAATAAAATGCACAGTGTGAAAAATTATTCACAGCAAAAAAAAACACGGTGAATTTATTTTCACCGTGCTTTTTAAAATTATTTTTATAAAATTATAATTAATTATTCAATATCGTATTCCTGCAATTTATACATTAATGCCCGGCGGCTGATCCCCAGTGCAGAGGCGGTATGGGTTTTGTTATTCTGAAATTCTGCCAGGGCGGAAATAATCAGCTCTTTCTCGTAAGCTTTAATATTCTCTTTCAGGTTCAGTCCCGGTTCCTGTGTGACCGGAATCAGTGCCACCGGCTGGCTGCGGACCTGTGCCAGTAACTGCTCCGGCAGATCTTCGGGGAAAATCACATAACCGGTGCTCATAATGACTGCCCGTTCAATCACGTTGGAAATCTCCCGCACATTGCCCGGCCACTGATAGTTCATCAGCAATGCCAGCGTTTCCGGTGCCAGCTCGACAATATCGCGGTTATTTTCCTGACTGAATTTCTGCAGAAAATGGGAAGCCAGCAGTCCCACATCCTCCGGCCGCTCACGCAGCGGCGGCAGATTCAGATGAATAACATTGAGGCGGTAAAACAGATCCTGGCGGAAGTGGCCTTCCCGCACCCGTTCATGCATATCGCGATTGGTCGCGGCAATAATGCGGATATCCACACGGATGGTTTTACTGCCGCCGACCCGCTCGAATTCTTTCTCCTGCACCACCCGCAGCAGCTTCACCTGTAAATCCGCCGGCATCTCACCGACCTCATCAAGCAGCAATGTTCCGCCGCTGGCGCGTTCAAATAATCCCTGGCGCTGTACCTGCGCCCCGGTAAATGCGCCCTTTTCATGGCCGAACAGTTCACTTTCCAGCAGCGAGCCGGGCAGCGCCCCGCAGTTCACTTTAATAAAGGGGCCGTTGGCCCTTTCGCTGTTGTAATGGATCGCCCGTGCCACCACTTCCTTCCCGGTGCCGCTTTCCCCGGTGATAAGCACCGTCGCCTGGCTGCGCGAGACTTTGGCGATATCACGGCAGATTTCCATCATTTTCGGGTTACGGGTCAGCACCCGTCCCCACTGGTAGCTGTCGCTCAGTTCGCGGTGCAGCAGATTGATTTCATGTTTCATCTCCTGCAGCTGTAATGCACGGGAGATAAGCAGTTTCAGCTCCGTCAGATCAAAGGGCTTGATTACATAGTCAAACGCCCCGAGACGCAGCGCGTCCACTGCGGTTTCCACAGCAGCATAAGCGGTCATCAGAATGACCGGCACTTCCGGGTTCAGTTCCCGCATCCGTTTGAGGGCCTCAATGCCGTCCAGTTTCGGCATGCGGATATCCATCAGTACCACATCCGGTTTATCCTGCACAAAGCTTATCAGTGCCGCCTCGCCGTCCTCCGCCACCCGGGTTTCATGACCATCTATAGAAAATGCGGTCTGTAACATCCGGCAGAGATTCTTTTCATCATCAACTATCAGAAGCCGGTACGATTTATGTGTAATCATTTTTCTTACCCTGCGTTATCGGCAACGTTATGGTGAACGTCGTTCCATGATGTTCCTGACTTTCAAGGAAAATATCACCGCCGTGACCGGCAATGATCCGCTGGCTGATAGCCAGTCCCAGCCCGGTTCCCGAGGCTTTGGTGGTAAAGAACGGGTCAAAGATTTTCTTTTGCAGCGCCGCCGGGATCCCGGTGCCGTCGTCGCGGATCACCACCATGACCCGCTGCTCTTCCATGTAACAGGTGGAGATAAAGAGATTGCCTCTGGCCGGAATCGACTGCACCGCGTTTATCATGATATTGAGCAGCACCTGACGCAGCAGTTCGCTGTTAGCCTCAATCAGCGGCAGTGTGTCATCCGGCTCCCAGGTAAAGGTGACCCGCGCTTCCACCCCTTTGGTTTTGACCAGCACCAGTGCTTCCTCAATCAGCCGGTTGACGCTGATCGGGCGGAATGTGCCGGTCTGCGGCCGGGAGAAATCAAGCAGCTGGCGGATGATCCGGTCAATGGAATCCACTTCCTTGAGAATAATACTGATGTATTCCAGTTTATCCGGGTGATTTTCCAGTTCTTTGAGGATCTGCACGAAACCGCTGATCGCCGTCAGCGGGTTACGCACCTCATGGGCGACGCCTGCCATCAGCTCGCCGAGTGTGGCAAGTTTTTCCGCCTGCTGCATGCGGCGCTGAACCTCTTTCTGCGCGGTGAGATCTTTAAATATCACCAGCGCGCCGATAAGCTCCCCGCCCGCATTACGGATACGGCTGGTGCTGACGTTTATCTGAATGGTGCGGTCACGGGCGGGATAGGCAATTTCCAGACTGACGTGCTCAATACCGCGCTTCAGGGTATCGAGAACCGGGCTGGAGAAACTGCGCCCCTCAAAAACGTCACCGTAATATTTGCCGTGCAGATCCCGCTCCAGATAGCCGGTTATTTCTTCCGCCGCCGGGTTAATCATAGTGACACAGCCGTTGATATCCACCGCGATCACGCCGTCCGCCGCACTTTCAATAATCAGTTCGTTGAGGGTTTTCATCTCCCGCAGTGTCTGTGCCAGGGCGTTGACGCTGTCGCTGATCTCCCCCATTTCCCCTTTCATCATCGGCAGATGGGTATTGAGATCACGGGAGAGATCACTGAGGCCACTTTTTATCGCGCCGATATCCCGGCTGAAATGACGGGAAAAGACGATAATAATCAGCAGACTGAACAGGATCCCGAGTGCAATGACCGCGATAATTTTGACATCCATCGCCAGCGCCTGGCGGTCAATATCATCCGTCAGTTCATTCGCCCAGATATAGCCGATCACCTCGCCGTTACGCCTGACCGGAATCATGGCGTTCATAATATTACCGCGCACCTGGCTTCCCCAGCCGACCTCCGGCTCTCCCGTTGCCATCACATGACGGCCGGGGTGATCCTCACTGATTCGGGTACCGGTTTTGTTGCCGTAACGGGCACGCGGAGAATAGGTCACAATACCGTCGAGTTCACGGTGGTAATACCCGGCGCCGACCCCGGGGAAGGTGGAAGTGATAATTTCCGCCGCCGGATACAGTTTTTCGCTGATCAGCGCCAGGCGCTGGTCACGCGGCAGGGATGCGGCAAGGTCATATTCATTATTCAGTGCCTGTTCCAGCAGACCGGCAACGGAATAGAGTTTGTTCCGTTTCTCCTGCAACAACGCGGAACGCCCCTCTGTTTCCACAAAATAACCGATGATAAGTGTCGGCACGGTGACCAGCAGAATGGCCATCAATATGAGTTTGTCACGCAGACTGAATGGATAATATTTATGCAACACAGAAGGCCCGTCTGAAAAGCAGTATGATTCACCAGCATATACAACTGATTAAAAAATATCTTTGCGAACGGTCATAGTTCCGGAATCTCTGTAAAAACAACAGGATAATTGATGATTCGGAATGTTACAGGCAGGAAAAAACAGATAATACGGCAGCAGAGAGGGGATCTGCTGCCGGAACGGTAAAAATCCTTACTTCACAAACTCACTGGCTTCACGCGCCAGTTTGCCGATGGCTGCCCAGTCTTTTGCTTTGATAAGCGAAGCCGGAACCATCCACGAGCCGCCGCAGGCCACAATCTGCGGAATAGCCAGATAGTCGCGGATATTGTTCAGCCCGATACCGCCGGTCGGCATCACCTGTAACTGGTGATACGGCGCCAGCATGGCTTTGATCATCGGAATACCGCCTGACGGCTCTGCCGGGAAGAATTTCACAAAATCGATGCCCAGCTCCAGTGCCTGCTCAACTGCACTGGGGTTGTTGATCCCCGGAACAATCGGGATATCAATCTGCTGACACGCCTGCACGGTATTCGGGTTCAGACCGGGAGAGACGACAAACTGTGCCCCGGCGGCTTTCGCCTGACGCACCTGCTCGCGGTTAATCACGGTTCCCGCGCCCACCAGCATATCCGGGCGTGCTTCGCGCAGCAGTTTGATCGCTTCCGCCGCACACTCAGTACGGAAAGTGATTTCCGCCACCGGCAGACCGTTGTCCGCCAGCGCATTGCCTAACGGGATAATATCTTCCGCGTTATCCACGGCGATCACCGGCACAATTTTCAGCTGCCGGAAACGGGTAATCATTGCCTGTAATTCGGACATCTCGTTCTCCTCTTTTCCCGTTAAAACGTGTTATTCAGTAAAGTATCAGTGACCGGGCGGGTCGCCGCCTGCGGGATAATCGCCCCTTTGTGCTGAATCACCACACCCGCAAGCCGGTGGCCCATCCGGGCAGCGCGTTCAATATCCGCGCCGGTCAGCCAGCCCGCCAGGAACCCGGCGTTGAATGCATCACCGGCAGAGGTGGTATCAACCACCTGTTCCGCCGGGGTGGTGGCAATATTGATAGCCGGTGCGTCAGTGCGCAGATCACGGTAGTCACACCCCTGAGCACCCGCTTTGATTATCGCCTGCTTCACCCCGGCTTTTGCCAGACGGGCAAAGGTAGCGTTGCGGTCGCTGTCGCCCCACAGACGTGCTTCATCATCATCAGTAACCAGCGCCATGTCGGTCAGTGCATACATCGCCTGATAACAGTCACGGGTTTCATTTTCATCCGCCCACAGTGCCGGGCGGTAGTTGCTGTCAAACAGAATGGTTTTACCCTGCTGTGACAGTGCTTTCAGGTCATCCAGCAGTTGCAGCCGGTCTTGCGGCGGCAGAATGGCGAGGCTGATCCCGCTGAGGTAGATGGCATCCATCTGCGCCATCTGTGCCAGCAGCGCCGGGTATTCCGGATGGCGGACAAGATAACGCGCTGCGGAATCATTGCGCCAGTAAAGGAACGTGCGCTCACCCTGCTCATCCAGCTGGATAAGGTATAACCCCGGCTGATGATGCGGGTCGATCAGCACATGCGCAGTATTGACCCCCTCCGCCTGCCAGCGGCTGATCATGCCTTTACTGAGCGGGTCGGTTCCCATGGCAGAGATAAAATTCACCTCAACGGCGTCTCCGGCCGCGCGGGCCAGATAAACCGCACTGTTCAGGGCATCACCGCCGTAGCGCTGAACCATCTCCCCGAACGGCGCGCCGTTGAGTTCAATCATGCACTCGCCGATCAGACCAATGCGTTTCACTGTCATTATTCACCTTTTGCAGCGGAAAAATAACGCTGTGCATTATTGAAACAGATATCACGCACCATCTGCCCCAGCATATTCTCATCCGCCGGAATTTCACCGTTTACCGCCAGCGTGCCGAGCATATTACACAGAATGCGGCGGAAGTATTCATGACGAGTATAGGACAGGAAACTGCGCGAATCTGTCAGCATCCCGACAAACCGGCTTAACAGTCCCAGTTGTGACAGCTGTTCGAGCTGACGCTGCATGCCGTCTTTCTGGTCGTTGAACCACCAGCCGGAACCGAACTGTACTTTGCCTGCGATACCGCCGCCCTGGAAGTTGCCGATCATGGTCGCCAGCACTTCGTTATCACGCGGATTCAGGCAGTAAAGGATGGTGCGCGGCAGCTCATCGGTTTTATCCATTTCGTCAAGCAGACGTGAAAGCGGATACGCCACCGGCGCGTCACCGATGGAATCAAAACCGCTGTCGGCACCGAGCAGCTTAAACATGCGCGTGTTGTTGTTACGCAGCGCACCGATATGCAGCTGCATCACCCAGCCGCGTTTCGCATACTGCTTTCCGAGCCAGACCAGCACCGCCGTTGCAAACTGCGCGGTGGCGGTTTCATCCGGGATTTCCCCGGCGAGACGTTTCTGCAGAATCGCATCCAGTACCGATTCATCCGGCACCGGCGCATAGCGCAGAATTTCAATGCCGTGGTCAGAGGCAACACAACCATGCTGCGCAAAGTGTGCCAGACGGCGTTCCAGCGCAGTCAGCAGATCGCTGAAACGGCGGATATCCACATCGGCACTCTGTCCGAGCTTCGCGATGTAATCCGTGAAGCCGTCCAGTTCAATTTTAAAAGCGCGATCCGGACGCCAGCTCGGACGCACTTCAATATCAAAGCTGTCATCCTGTGCAATCTGCCGGTGGTATTCCAGCGAATCTGCCGGGTCATCCGTGGTGCCGACCATATGCACGTTCATCTGCTGCATAATGCCGCGCGCGGCAAATTCCGGCTGTGCCAGTTTTTCATTAGCCTCATCCCAGATGCTCTGCGCCGTTTCCGGCCCGAACACTTTGCCGGAGATACCGAACGGGCGGCGCAGTTCCAGATGAGTCCAGTGATAAAGCGGGTTACCGAGGGTCATCGGCACGGTTTTTGCCCACGCCTGATATTTTTCATAATCACTGCTGTCGCGCCCGGTGATAAGCTGCTCCGGGATCCCCGCCGAACGCATGCCGCGCCATTTGTAGTGATCCCCTTCCAGCCAGATCTGCCCGAGGTTATCAAAACGGCGGTTTTCCGCGATTTCACGCGGGTTCAGGTGACAGTGATAGTCATAGATTGGCATGTCCGCCGCGTAGTCATGATATAGACGGCGGGCAATGTCGCTGTGCAGTAAAAAGTCTTCGCAAAGAAACTGTTTCATAAACTCTCCGGGATTACAGTGCGGCAACGGCCTGACGGGCACCGACATCAAGTAACTGCTGATACGCGCGTTTCACCGCATCAACAAAGCCCTGCTGTTTCGGCAGGCTGTCACCGAAAATGGATTCAATTGCCAGCAGCTCATCCACCACCGCCACAGACAGGCCGTGTTTTGCATAGATAGCCGCGAAGGTTTCTGCCAGCGGGTCACGCACATCGATTTTGTTGCCCTGCTCATCGGTGCCGCTGACATAACGCATCCAGCCCGCCACGCCCAGCACCAGGTGGCGGTAATCGCTGCCGTCCGCAATATGCTGCGCTACCGGGTCCAGCAGACGCTGCGGGAGCTTCTGGCTGCCGTCCATCGCAATCTGCCAGGTCTGATGTTTCAGGGACGGGTTGGTAAAGCGGTCAATCAGGTTATCCGCATAGGCGACCAGGTCGGTTTCTTCCGGCATGGTGAGGGTCGGTGCCTGCTCATCCAGCATCAGCGCACGGGCGGCTTTGCGGTAATCCGGGTTGGTCATGGTATCGGAAATATGGGCATAACCACCGAGATAGCCGAGATACGCCAGGAAGGAGTGGCTGCCGTTGAGCATCCGCAGTTTCATTAATTCAAACGGCACCACATCCTGCACAAACTGTGCACCGGCACAGTCCCACTCAGGGCGGCCGTTGACAAAGTTATCTTCAATCACCCACTGACGGAACGGCTCACAGGCGATAGCACAGTTATCTTCCGTTCCCAGAAGCTGCGCGATTTCCGCCAGCGTTTCCGGGGTGGCCGCCGGAACAATGCGGTCAACCATAGTGCACGGGAAAGTAACGCTGGCTTCAATCCACGCCGCCAGCGCCGGATCCTGTAACCGCGCCAGGCCGAGTACGGCTTCACGGGCAACATGACCATTCTCACGGACGTTGTCACAGGAGAGCACAGTAAACGGCGGCAGGCCGCGTTCACGGCGGCGTTTCAGTGCCGCAGTGATGTAACCGATAGCAGAGCGCGGTGTCTCCGGTGTCGCCAGATCCTGTTTAATCAGTGCATTTTCCGGGTCAAGCTGCCCGGTCGCCGGATCGGTGCAGTAGCCTTTTTCGGTCACAGTCAGGGATACAATACTGACATCCGGGGAGGCCATTTTCTCAATCACCGCATCAATACCGTCGATCAGCGGGTGCATCGCTTCTTTCATCGAGCCGATAATTTTCAGCTCTGTTTTATCCGCCCCTTTCTCCGCCACGGTATACAGCATGGACTGAGCTTTCAGCCCTTCGATCAGTGCCGCATCCTGTGCCGACATCAGGTTAACTTCGCAGTAACCCCAGTCGCTGTCTGTTTTTTCTAATACGTGATGGGTATACAGCGCCTGATGTGCGCGGTGAAACGCGCCGCAGCCGAGGTGAACAATACGGGTGGTGAGACGATCAGTCGTCCAGTCAGGACGCGTTGCGGTGATATCCGCAGTGACAAGATTCTTTTCCATTACAGGCTCCCGGGGAGCAGGCTGCGGGAGAGATCACGCAGCCCGGCAGGTACAAAGGTATGAGATATTATTTTGTATAGAATGCGCGGTGAATACCCATTTCCAGACCACGGATTTCAGCCAGCCCTTTCAGACGGCCGATAGCGGAATAGCCCGGGTTGGTTTTCTTCTTCAGGTCATCCAGCATCTGATGGCCGTGATCCGGACGCATCGGGATCAGAGACTCAGAGCCGCTCTCACGGCGGCGGTTCTCTTCGGCGGCAACCGCGCTGATCACATTATACATATCCACATCACCGGCCAGATGCGCCGCTTCATGGAAAGTATTCGGGTTTTCTTCGCGCATGGTTGAACGCAGATGCAGGAAGTAAATCCGCGGACCAAAGGTCTGAATCATATTGACCAGGTCGTTGTCAGCACGTACGCCGTAAGAGCCGGTGCACATGGTATAACCGTTGGCATCACTGTTGACGGTATCCGCCATCCACTGCATATCTTCAATCGTGGAGACAATGCGCGGCAGGCCGAGGATAGGACGCGGAGGATCATCAGGATGCACAGCCATTTTCAGGCCGCACTCTTCAGCCACCGGAATGATTTTATTCAGGAAGTACGCAAAGTGCTCACGTAATTTCGCTTTATCGATACCAGCGTAACGTTTCAGGTGTTGGCGGAATTGTTCAAGTGTATAGCCTTCTTCCGCACCCGGAAGACCGGCAATAATATTGTTTATCAGTTTTTGTTTTTCGTCATCCCGCATGGTTTCAAAGCGGGTTTTGGCCTGCGCCAGTTCTTCTGCGGTGTAGTCCTGCTCAGCCCCTTCGCGCTGTAAGAGGTAAATTTCGAACACCGCAAATTCAATCTGATCAAAACGTAATGCTTTTGAGCCGTCCGGCAGCTCATATTCCAGGTCAGTACGGGTCCAGTCGAGAACCGGCATGAAGTTGTAGCAGACAGTATAAATCCCGCAGGCGGCTAAGTTGCGCAGCGATTGCTGATAGTTGGCAATCCATTTTTCATACTCACCGGTCTGTGTTTTGATGTCTTCGTGGATAGGCACACTCTCAACCACGGTCCATTCCAGATGGTTGGCTTCAATCAGCGCCTTGCGCTTCTGAATTTCGTCTGTGGTCCAGACTTCACCGTTCGGGATATGGTGCAGCGCTGTCACGATACCGGTAGCGCCCGCCTGACGAATATCAGATAAAGTAACCGGATCTGCCGGTCCGTACCAACGCCAAGTTTGTTTCATACTAAACCTCGTTTATGCTCCGTAAAGATAACCGGATAACCTTATTCAGCAGGTGATACTGCCTGTTTTATTTCGCCGCCCCGGTTTTATGAACCGGAAAACGCGTCAGCAGGTTTCCGGAACGGTATAGTGACATACAACATCATAGCAAACCATTCTGGTCAACCAATTTGGTTAACCAGATCACAATAAGGCGATCCTTTTGGGCGCCCAATATAAAACCAAGAGCTTGATCACATAATAATGCCTACCTTTTATGCAGAATCCCGTTGAATCAGTAAGAAAATAAGTTAACAGCGACGGATTGCTTCTCTATTTGGTTAACCAATATTCCAGGCCGGTTTAACCATTCCGAAAGACAGGGTTGACGGAAAAACAGCATAAAATTCAAAAGGCTGACTATGAAAACAATTAAACATTACAGATGGCATATGATTCTGCTGGTGTGCTTCATAACCATCATTAACTACCTTGACCGTACCGCATTAGGTGTCGCAGCACCGACCATTATGAATGACCTGGGGATCACCAAAGAGCAGTATTCCTGGGTTGTCAGCGCATTCCAGCTGGCATACACCATCGGTCAGCCAATCATGGGCTTCTTTATTGATACGATTGGTCTGAAACTCGGCTTCTTTATCTGTGCCATCATCTGGGGTCTTGCCACCATGGCTCACGCCCTGACCGGCTCCTGGCAGGGTCTGGCCTTTATGCGCGGGATCATGGGTTTCAGTGAAGCGTCCGCCATTCCGGCCGGTGTGAAAACCGCCACCACCTGGTTCCCGGCAAAAGAGCGCGGGATAGCCACCGGCGTGTTTAACATGGGAACATCTTTCGGTGCGATGCTGGCTCCGCCACTGATCGCCTGGTGTATCATGTTCCACAGCTGGCAGTTCGCCTTTATTGTCGCCGGTGCGCTGGCGATTATCGCCGCCTTTGTCTGGTTCTTCTTCTATAAAGATCCGAAAGATGCAAAACGCCTGTCTGATGAAGAACGTGCCTATATTGAAAACGGCCAGGAAAAACGTCTCAAATCTGCAAAGAAAGAGAAAACCTCGGTTATCAATATTCTGAAGCAGCGTAACTTCTGGGGTATCGGTCTCTCCCGTTTCCTCGCGGACCCGGCATGGGGAACGATTAACTTCTGGGTACCGATTTTCTTCGTGGAAACCCTGCATTTCAGCCTGAAAGAGATAGCGATGTTTGTCTGGCTGCCGTTCCTGATGGCTGACCTGGGCTGTCTGGCCAGCGGATTCGTGGCGAAATACTTTAACGACCGTGGTGTTTCCCTGATCAACTCACGCCGTATCACCTTCACCATCGGTGCGGTTCTGATGACCACTATCGGTCTGGTCAGTATTGTCGAGAACCCGTATGTCGCGGTGCTGTTAATCAGTATCGGTGGCTTCTCTCACCAGCTGTTATCCACCGTTGCCGCCACCCTCGGCGGGGATCTGTTCAAAAAAGACGAAGTGGCAACCGCTGTGGGTATGGCCGGTGCATGTGCATGGTCCGGTCAGTTAATCTTCAACTTATTTATCGGTGCGTTCGTCGGTATCATCGGCTTCGGTCCGTTCTTTATTGCGCTGGCTGTCTTCGACCTTATCGGTGCCGCCGCGCTGTGGATTCTGATCAAAGAGAAAAAAGAACCGCAGGATCCCGCACAGGATAGTGGTGAAACATTAATAGCGTCTCACTAATCCGCTGAAATCCGTACCGGAGAGATACACAGACACCCCGCTGTGTATCTCTTTTTTTTGCGCTGTATCCCGGATTCCGCCGTTTTTTTGACAAACACCGGCGTAAAATCATTTTTGGTCGACCAATTTCTGATAAACTCTCCGGGTAAGAATTCCTTTTTTACGGCCATGATAATGACACAGTTGACTGAACCCAAACGCCCTTATCAGGAAGTCGGCCATGCGTTGCGCCAGATGATCACCAATATGGATTATGTCATCGGTGACAAACTGCCGCCTGAACGCGAAATCGCTGAAATGCTGGATGTCTCCCGGGCAGTTGTCCGCGAGGCACTGATTATGCTGGAACTGGAAAACCTGATTGAAGTCCGCAAAGGTTCCGGTATTTATGTTGTTGCCCTTCCTCACCTGAGAGAAAGTACGGCGACTGACCCGTGCGCGCTGAATGCCGCCGGTCCGTTTGAGCTGTTACAGGCGCGGCAACTGCTGGAAAGCAATATCGCGGAATTTGCCGCCACCCAGGCCACGCCGGTGGATATCGCCAATATGCGCAGCGCTCTGCAGCGGGAACGCGACGAACTGAAAACCGGGGAAGATGAAACCGGCGACCGCGAGTTTCACCTGGCCATCGCGCAGGCGACCCATAACAGCATGCTGGTGGAGTTACTGAAACAATCCTGGGCATGGCGGGAAAACAACCCGATGTGGCTGAAGCTGCATACGCGTATCACCAATAAAGATTACCGCAAAGAGTGGATGACCGATCACCGGGCGATCCTCGCCGCCATGATTAAGAAAGACCCGGCGGCGGCCAAAGAAGCCATGTGGCAGCATCTGGAAAATGTGAAACAGCGCCTGCTGGAGCTGTCCGATGTCGATGACCCGGACTTTGATGGTTATCTGTTCAATTCCTATCCTGTCGACCTGGTACGGAACTGATCCCCCCGCACACATTTTTACTCTCAGACACCAGAAACCGGGCAAAATCAGCCCGGTTTTTTTGACCGTAAAATAAAAATAATAACCTTATTATTCATAGTGTGATTCACCTCTCATTCATATAAAGCATGCAATATCCTGATATATAACAATTATTTTATAACAGAGAAATTTATTCTCTGCCATCTGCGGCAGCGGAATTTTTTTAGAAAATTTTTTCTGACTACCTGTGCCACTATCCGGCCATTACAATAACCATTAAATATTCATCGCATATTTTACAGGACACCAACTATGAGTAAGAAAATTGCCACTGTGCTGATCCACGGCGGACAGCAGCAGGATAAAGTAAACCATGCTATTTTCCCGGCGATCACCACCGCCAGTACATTTGTGCAGACCAGCCTGAGCGAGCACGGTGAATATGCCTATTCCCGCGTCAGTAACCCGACCCGCCACGCCTATGAAACACTGCTGGCCGATGTCGAGGAAGGGACTTACGCCACCGCAACCGCCTCCGGTGTGGCGGCTGCGGCACTGGTGCTGAATATCTTCCCGCAGGGCTCCCATATTATTGCGATGAAAGGCGTGTACGGCGGAACTTTCCGTCTGTTTGAACGCGTGGCAAAAGAGAACTGCGGCCACGAGTTCGATTATGTTGATCTCAATGATTTAGCCGCAGTGCGCAGCAAAATCAAAGATAACACCCGCATGATCTGGATAGAAAGCCCGACCAACCCGTTACTGGAACTGGTTGATATTGAAGCCATCTGCGGACTGGCCAAAGAACACAATATCGTAACCTGCATCGATAACACCTTCGCGACACCGTGGAACCAGAAGCCCCTGACCATGGGCGCGGATCTGATCATGGTCTCCTCCAGTAAATATATCGGCGGTCACTCTGACTTAATCGGCGGCGCGGTGATCACCAACCGTGACGACCTCGCGGAAAGACTGAATTTCCTGAAAACCACCACCGGCGCGATTGCCTCACCGTTTGATGCCTATCTCGCCCTGCGCGGCCTGAAAACCCTGGCACTGCGGATGGCGGCACAATGCAGCAATGCACAGGCCGTGGCGGAATTCCTGTCCGGTCACGACAAGATTGAAAAGGTGTTTTATCCGGGCCTGAAAGATCACCCGCAGTACGAATTATGCAAAAAACAGATGCGCACCGGCGGTGCTGTGGTCACTATTCAGCTGAAAGGCGGCCTCGCAGAAACCGAAGCATTTGTGAAAAAACTGCGCTATTTTGTGCTCGCTGAATCGCTGGGCGGTGTGGAAAGCATGGTGAATCACTCCGCGACCATGTCCCACGGCTCCATGACCCGCGAAGAGCGCGAATCCATCGGTGTTTTTGACAGTACACTGCGTTTGTCTGTCGGCATCGAAGATATCGGCGATTTACTGGCTGATTTACAGCAGGCTCTGGCCTGACACAGCATCACTACCACAATAATAAAAGAGAAAGCGTATGCAGGACTATGGTATCTGGACGGTCATTACCCCGGTCGTCACAATTATTCTGGCCATCTGTACCCGTCAGGTGATTTTATCACTGCTGATCGGGATACTTGTCGGCTTTACTGTTATTCATGATCACAACCTCTTACTGGGGATCCGCGCGACCCTCGAAGGGATTATTGATGTCTTTAAATCATCAGGAAACGCCAAAACCATCATCTTTATGCTGATGATTGGCGGGATTATGCGGCTGGTCGTGGTGACCGGCGGTGTGCGGGCGCTTGTCCGCCTGCTGACCAACAAAACGCAGATCATCAAAGGCCGCAAAGGTGTGCAGCTGCTGGCAGTGATTATCACGTCCCTGATTTTTATCGAAAGCTCGATTAACCAGCTGGTTTCCGGTGCTTCCACCAAAGCGCTGGCGAAAAAATACGGCGTGCCGCCGGAGAAAATGTCTTACATCATCCAGACCGCCTGTGTGTCTGTCTGTTCTTCCGCCATGATCAACGGCTGGGGTGCGGCAATGATGGGCGTTATCGGTGTGCAGATCTCTCAGGGACTGATCACCGGCGAACCGTTTGATATCCTGGCACATTCCATGGTTTACAACATCATGGCCTGGTTCTCACTCGCCAGCATTCTGTTCTATATCTTCAGCAATGTCTCCTGGGGGCCGATGCGCAAAGCAGAAATGCGTGCGCAGGCACTCATCAGCTCTGCGGATGTGATCACCGGTACGCCGGAAGAAACGCACGACGAGCCGGAAGATGATAAAGACATTATCGATCATCCGAACTGCCATACTTCACTGAACTTCTTTATCCCGATCCTTTCCACCATTCTGATGGTGCCGGTCGCGCTGTATATCACCGGTGACGGCGAGTTCAGCAAAGGCAGTGGTTCCACCTCGGTTTACTGGGGCGTAATGTTCGGGACGGCGGTGTCATTTGTCTGGTTCCTGGCGCGCCGCGTGATGAATGTCGATACCTTCTTTAAAGAGCTCTATATCGGCTATGCCAATATGATTAAAATCAGTTCGGTGATGATCCTCGCCTTCCTGATGGGCTCTGTCTCTTCTGACCTTAACACCGGTGCCTATATTGCCCAGGTGACATCAGGGGTTATCGCGCCGGGCTTCTCTGTCGGCTTTATCTTCCTGATCAGTGCCATTATGTCACTGGCGACCGGCACCTCCTGGGGTACCTTCGCCATCATGATCCCGATTGGTGTGCAGCTGGGTCTGTCTGTCGGTATGCCGCCGGAATATATGATTGGTGCGGCTATCGCCGGGTCTATCTTTGGTGATATGACCTCTCCTATCTCCAGTGATGCGATTGTGGCATCGATGGCGACAGACTGTGACCATATTGAGCATATCCGTACCCAGATGCCGTATGCGGTATTAACCGCGAGTTTTGCGCTGGCCGTCTATCTCTGGTTAGGATTCACCTACTGAGTATGACTGCGAATTCAATAAGGAAATGATATGTCTTCTTCTGTAAACACTGCCGGGGCAACCCGGCTGCAACAGACACTGGCGCAGTTCAGTAAGCTTAATCTGCTCAGCGGTGTCACACCGCTGAATAAACTGAATAATCTCTCCCGCCTGCTGGGACGGGAGATTTACATCAAGCGTGATGATCTGACACCGCTGGCGGCCGGCGGCAACAAGCTGCGCAAACTGGAATTCCTGATGGCGGATGCCCTGGAAAAAGGCGCACAGTTTATTGTCACCGCCGGGGCCATTCAGTCCAACCACGTCCGCCAGACAGCGGCCGTTGCGGCAATGTACGGCCTGAAATGTGTGGCGCTGCTGGAAAACCCGATCGGCAGTCAGGAAGCCAATTTTCTGAATAACGGCAACAAGCTGCTGACGGATTTATTCGGCACACACTGTGTGATGTGTGATGCCCTGACTGACCCGGATGCGCAGATGCAGGCACTGATCAACCATATGCAGCTCAGTGATGCGTATATCGTGCCGGTCGGCGGCTCAAATATGCTGGGTTCCCTCGGCTATGCGGAGTGCGCCCTGGAAATCGCGCAGCAGACACCGGAAGGCACAGAATTCGGTGCTGTCGTGGTCGCCTCCGGCAGCGCCGGAACACACGCCGGGCTGTCTGCCGGATTACAGCTGGTGATGCCGCAGACCCCGGTTATCGGTGTCACCGTATCGCGGGTATATGCTGACCAGGCGCCGAAAGTGGTTAAACTGCAAAACGAACTGGCACAGCTGTTTGATATTGAAACACCTGCGCCGGTTGTGCTGTGGGACAGCTATTTTGCCCCGGAATACGGCATGCCGAATGCCGGCGGGCTGGAAGCCATTGAACTGCTGGCGCGTCACGAAGGTATTTTGCTGGATCCGGTTTACACCGGTAAAGCCATGGCCGGGCTGATTGACCAGGTTCGCAGACATCCGGAAGATACTTCGCCGCTTCTGTTTGTGCACACCGGCGGTGCCGCCGGACTGTTCGCTTATCAGGAAGTGAGCGCAGCAATATAACGCTGTCCGGCATAATATTATAATTTACAGATAACATCTGACAGATACCGGCAATATACCCTGCTCCGGTATCTGTTATTTCCCGCCTCTCTGATAATACCTCTCATTTCCGGAAAAAATCACACATCAAATTCCGATGTAAATCATTATTCAGGCCGATAAAAAATCATTTCCTGTGTTCTTTCTTAAAAAAAATACGCGTGTGAGATGTAAGTAAATAATGCATTGCCCTCACGTTTTTCTTTCATTTATTATTCTGTAACATACTGATATTTATCACATTATTATAAATTACTTTTATTACCCTTCATTACAAATGGAATAAAACAAACCAAATGCAATAAAAATACACATAAAAATCAAAAGATTATAACCAGAACTCTAAACGCAATAGTTTGAAACATCAAATTACACAGAGATACACCGCAAGGTATTCTCAATACATTATTTCGATATACTCATTCCGTGAGTGATTCAGAAAAGCTCATATATCTATAAATTAAACCAGACAACCAGTAATCAGCAGAAAAAATAATCTTCAACTCCGGATAATGAAAATTGTATTTATCATTGCCAGAATTTTTTCTGCCTTTATTTATTATTGTTTCGCATAAAACACCACGATTTCATTTTTATTCAGCTGACACTGAATAATAAAAAATTCATTTAAATAAGGTTTAAGATGAAAAAATCTTTAATTGGTAAATCATTAATTTCTGCATTACTTGCCGGTACTGCCATGAGTGCATCCGCAGTTGATCAGACAGGTACAATTTCCTTTAAAGGCTTTATTTATAATGCCACCTGTTCGATTGATCTTAACGATACTAACTCTCCTAATGTTGATGTGTTAATGGGTCGTTATCCGACCAGTGCATTTACAGAAACCGGCACTATGGTTGGCGGAAAAGATGGCTACGGTGAACTGAATATTTCATTAACAGACTGCCCGGATCAGGGAAAAGTAAAATTACAATTACATGGTAAGCCAAAAGATGGTGATAACGAGCTGTTAGAATTAGATAACCCGAACGCAAGCACAACGGCTAAAAATATTGCTGTCCTTATATTTGAGAATGGCGATACCAATAATGACCCTGTTGTGATTGATGGCTCAAAAACAGAGGAATATAACGTATCTTCCAGCGCATCATGGAAAGGAAGTTATACCGCATACTACTACAGCACCGCTGACGACGTTGAAGCCGGCCAGGCGGATGCAACGCTGAATTATACACTCTCGTATAATTAATATTTATGCGCAGATGAAATACTCTGCGCGCCCTCACTATAATAAAATAAATAAGGCTTAATCATGTTCACTAAAACAAACATTCTCTCTGCTTGTGCATTACTTCTTTTGGTATCAGAAAGCTATGCCGGTTTTGGTTTAGAAACAACCCGCGTTATTTATCATGAAAAAAATAACAGCGAGGGTGTTGTTGCCTTTAATACCGACAAAGGCAGAAATTATCTTTTACAGTCATGGGTTGAAGATAAAGCAGGAAATGTCAGCCCTGATTTTGTTTCAACGCCGCCACTCGTCAAATTACGGGCTGAAAAAAAGAATACATTACAGGTCACAAAAGTGGCGTCATTACCGGCTGACCGAGAGTCTCTTTACTGGCTGAATGTTAAATTTGTGGCGCCGAGTGAGGAAGGCCAGGAAAATGTTCTGCGCTATTCGATGACTAACCGAATAAAGATTCTTTACCGCCCGGCGGCTCTCGATAACAGCCGGGATATTGAAACCTATGCAAATAAGTTAGACTGGTCTGTTTCAGGTAACCGCCTTACGGTTAATAACAACACACCTTATTATGTGAATGTTTCAAAAATAACGGTCAACAACCAGGAAGTAAAACTACCTTCCGGATATATATCGCCAAAATCGGCAGAGACAATAACGGCTCCGCAGGTAATTAAAGCACCGGCAAATGTAAAACTGACATACATTAATGATTACGGTAAAGCCGTTGAATTAAATTATTCTGCCAAATAACAGATGATAATGATGATGAAAAAATATCATAATAAAAACCATTTTATATCATTATCCGTGATGTCTTTCCTTATGGCGGGGACATCGTTCTCTGTTATGGCTGATGATTATTATCCGGCCAGCTTATTTAACATTCCCGGCAGTAACTCACAACTGACTAATGAAGATGTCAATGTTTTTAAAGACAATGATAATGCACCGGGAAAATACAAAGTAACTCTTGTTATTAACAATAATAAAATTTTCACAAAAGAGATTGATTTTGTTCTGAAAAATAATAACGCCGGTAGCGAAAAGCTCATTCCCTGCTTTTCAAGAGAAGAGTGGGAAAACACAGGACTCGATTTTCCGTTATCAGACAGCGATGACAGCGATGGCTGCTTTAATATCAATGATGTTGAATATACGCATGGCTATCTCGACCTTAACTCCCGGATTTATGCACTAACAACACCGCAGTCATACATTAATAAAGATAAACTGGAAGCATTAGAGCAGGAAAACTGGGATAATGGTATTCCTGCGCTCTTTGTTAACTACTTATTTTCGGCTGTAAATCGTCAGCATAGTGGCGAAACAAAAGACAGCTATTATGGAAATATCCAGACCAGAGTTAATCTGGGCGCATGGCGTTATCAGAATTATTCCACCTGGATGAATGATGATAATAATAAAAACAAATGGAAAAATATCAGTAATACCTTATCGAGAAACATAAATTCACTGAAAAGTGAATTTACTGTCGGTAATTTATATTCATCATCACAGTTATTTGATTCTGTTAAATTTCGTGGTATTCGTCTGACAACAGACAGATCCATGGATCCGGTCAGTAAAACAAACTATGTTCCGTCAATTTCCGGCATGGCAAATTCAGAGGCCGTTGTCACTGTTGTTCAGAATGGTGAAATTATCCTGAGACAAAGTGTTCCCGCCGGTCCGTTTAATCTGACCGAATATTATCCGATGAGTAATGGCGGAAACCTGTATGTTAATGTTAAGGAAACCGACGGCAGTGAGAAAAATTTTATCGTTCCTTTCTCTTCAATTTCCACACTGGAAAAGAAAGGAAATATGCGTTACAGCATTTCCGGCGGAACCTATGACAGCAATAACAAAGGTAACGGGAAGAAAATCAATCAGGCAGAAATATTTTATGGCCTGACCGATTTTGTCACCGTTTTCGGCGGAGCATTTGTTGCCAAAGATTATCAGTCCGGCGGTATCGGTGCTGCATTCAATTTTGGTGCTTTTGGTGCAATCACAGCCGATATTCTGCATGCAAAAGCAACGCTTAATCACGATAAAACCTCTGCCGGGAATGCGTTTCGCGTTAACTACTCGAAGAGAATAGAAGCAACAAATACCAGCGTATCCCTGGTGGGTTACCGTCACTTCGATGCTAAATTTTATCGTTTCGAAGATGCAATGTCATATGATGAAAACCGGAACGATCACAATAAACTTAAAAATGAATACACCTTATCACTGAATCAGCCTGTTTTTTCCGGCAGTTCATCGCTTAATCTGTCTACTGTTATTTATGAATATACATCCGGTAAAAGACAAAAATCCTATAATGCCGGATTCAACAGCTCATTTAATAAAATGAACTACGGTATATATTATAATTATTATCAGGGGGCAAGAACTGAGAACGGTAAAAACAATACCTATAATGTCAGTATGAATCTTAATATTCCGCTCAATATTAAGGATAATACCATCTGGGCAAATTATAATATTTCTTCCGATGCCGATCATCAGACGTTGCAGACTGCCGGGCTCAGCGGAAATTATGGTGAGAACCAGCAAGGCAGCTGGGATATCTATCAGAGTCAGGGTAATAAAGGCACCGGGAATTCAGGCGGTCTGAGCAGTTCCTATCGCTCACAATATGCGTCTGTTAATGCCGGTTATTCATACAGTAAAAATAATAAAAATCTCAGCTATGGCATGAATGGTTCATTGCTGGCCACACAATATGGTGTGGTTGCGGCCCCCGCATTACAGAATACCAATGCACTGGTACTGACCAAAGATACTGCCGGTGTGGGTATCATTAACGGACAGTCTGCTCAGACAAATAATTCGGGCCTTGCTGTTGTTTCCGGCATGACGCCATACCGGAAAAATAATATTGTGATTGATACGCAGACCATCCCCGGTGATACCGAGATCGAAAATAATATTATTAACGATATTGTTCCGACAAAAGGTGCACTGATTCTGGCCGATTTCAATGTGAAAAAAGGCTACAAACTGCTGATCACACTAAAAACACCTGATAATAAAGAAATACCGTTAGGCGCAAAAGCAACGATGGGTGGTGATACTGAATACCTGGTGTCTAATTTTAATACGCTCTATTTCATTGCAGATAAAGAAAAAGGTGATATCCGCGTGACCTGGAAACAGGACGGAAATATGCAGCAATGTGTTATCCGGTATGACATTACCGGTACGTTACCCACGAACGGAATATATATTACAAAGCTGAATTGTCAGCGGGAGATTTGATGAAATACTGTCACCTGATAAAAAAAACCAGACATCTGATGTTATCTCTGATAATTACCGCAGGCGGATTAGGTACGGCCGGCCATGCTTATGCACTGGAGGACTGTGTCAGAGGCGGAAATCAGAACCATTCCACAATGACGTCAACCATCAATCTGCGTCTTACCGGCAGTATAAAGCAGAATCAGGAAGTCGGCCGCTTCACATTTGTCCGTGAAGGCGGTATCGGCGGCGTGGCAAACTGCGGGCCGGATGCCGGTATTCACGGCTATACCAGCTACAGTGAGGGCAGTGGTATTGTCGCCAAGTATTATGGTGATATTGACGGATACCCTGCATATCATATTTATCCGGGTGGTGAACGGAATTTTGTTTATGTTCTGGTCGATAACAGAACCGGTATGCATTTTCAGAATCAGCCGGGAAGTAATGTGCCTGTACCGGAAGGCCCGCTCCTGCCGCTTGATTTAACGGTTATTATTTATGCCGCAAAAGATAATCCGGATACGCTTTCTTTAACCGGCGGGGCATACATCGGTACGGTTTTAATTCAGGCATATAACCCCGGCGGCGGCACAACAGCGGTAGGATACAGTTACAGACTGAAAGGCAAGATTGAAAGCGCACCGTCATCATGTTCGCTGGAAAATTCTGACCTGGAATTTAAATTACCCCGGGCACCGGTAAATGCCTTTTCGTCCAAAGGATTTCCGGACGGTAATTATAAAGCTGAAGATAATTTATTTATTTCATGTAACGGCGATCTGTCTGCTCATATGAAATTAATGGCGGCTAAAACAGAAAATTATAACGGAAAAGAGTCTGTTATCGTTCCTGATGATGAAGGTAATAATAATGCGTCCGGTGTCGGTTTTGTTGTCACATCACCGATGAATAATGATGCCGTACTGGTTAATCAGGAGTTTGTTAAAATCGCGGACTTACAGGACGGAAAAACACGTGTTCCGCTTGTTGCTGAATATTACCGCTATGGCGATTCCGTTAAACCCGGCAGGCTGGAAGCAAATACGCAGTTTATTTTACAGTTTGACTGATACAGCGCCGTCCGGATCTCCCGGACGGCTGCTGCTGTTCAGCTGATACCGGTGCATCCCCGCCATGCCATCGGTACTGTGGCAAGGTTATACAGCGGCGTACCCAGCAGATAATGGTCATACACCGTCAGCCCCGGCGTTTTATCTTTTTCCATCGCGTAATATTCGACAGGCAGAATAAACGAGAGCAATAACAGCGAGATACCGGCATTCCGGATAGCGCGGCGCGGCAATGCACGGCTCAGCAGGTGAACCACCGCGAAATACGCCACAGAAACCACGATAAAAAACAGCACGATACCACTGTTTTCAGACAGGAAATCACCGGCTGACAACGGATAGCCCTGATGAAGCAGCTCAGGAAGGTTCGTCAGGTATTCAGCGCCCGCCTCACGGCGGAAAAGCGCAGAGGCAGATAAATTCAGCCCCCACAAAATGGTCAGCAGACCAACAACTATTTTGCCCGCGGTATAGCGGCAGAGATACACATTCGCCAGCAGCAATAATGTGCCCATCACCGTAATTTTCACATTGTACTCCGCCCCCGGTCCGCCGGATAACACCGCCGGTGCCAGAGCAATCAGCACAATCAGTAAAACAGAAGAAAACAGACGCATAAATTAACTTTTAAGTAACATAAACAAGCGGGTTGCAGTAAACCATTAACAACCTGATAAAACAAGTGCCGGAGAGAAAGAAAAACGCGGCCTCCGGAACAGAGACCGCGCTGTGACGTCTGTCAGTGAGATTTGCCCTGCTCGATTCCGATGCCTATCTGAGAGCGGATAAACTGCGCCTCAAAGCGGCTGCGTTCTTCCTGACCCTGTGCGGAGTTATCCGTCACAGACACCAGCCAGGCCGCGATAAAGGCAGCAAACATTGAGAAAAGTGCCGGATATTCATACGGATAAATCGCTTTTTCGTGCCCGAGAATATTGACCCAGATAGTCGGCCCCAGGATCATCAGGATCACAGCAGTTAACAATCCCAGCCAGCCACCGGCCAGTGCACCGCGTGTGGTCAGGCGTTTCCAGTACATGGAGAGCAGAATGATCGGGAAGTTACAGCTCGCCGCGATAGAGAAAGCCAGCCCCACCATAAAGGCAATGTTTTGTTTTTCAAACAGAACACCCAGCCCGATGGCGACAATCCCGAGAATAATCACCGTCACTTTGGAGACTTTTAACTCATCCCGCTCATTAGCTTTGCCGTCTTTGATAGCACAGGCATACAAATCATGGGAAACCGCAGAAGCACCCGCCAGGGTCAGCCCGGCAACAACCGCCAGAATGGTCGCGAATGCCACGGCGGAGATAAAGCCGAGGAACAGATTACCGCCGACCGCATCCGCCAGATGCACCGCCGCCATGTTGGTGCCGCCGATCAGTGCCCCTGCCGCATCCTTAAATACCGGGTTCGGGCTGACCAGCAGAATGGCGCCGAAGCCGATAATAAAGGTCAGGATATAGAAGTAGCCAATGAATCCGGTGGCATAGAACACACTCTTACGCGCTTCTTTGGCATCACTGACCGTGAAGAAACGCATGATAATATGCGGCAGCCCGGCGGTACCGAACATCAGCGCCAGCCCCAGAGATAATGCGGAAATCGGATCCGACACCAGGCCGCCCGGGCTCATAATCGCCAATCCGTTTTTATGTACCGCAACCGCGTCTTTAAACAGGGTGTTAAAGTTGAAATCCACGGCTTTCATCACCATCAGTGCCATAAAGCTGGCACCGGCAAGTAACAGAACCGCTTTGATAATCTGCACCCATGTCGTTGCCAGCATGCCGCCGAACAGGACATAAAACACCATCAGGATGCCGACCAGCACAACCGCCACGATATAGTTGAGCCCGAATAACAGCTCAATCAGTTTACCGGCCCCGACCATCTGCGCTATCAGATACAGCGCCACCACCACCAGCGAGCCGCTGGCAGACAGCACACGAATCGGCCTGGCTTTCAGACGGTAAGAAACCACATCCGCAAAGGTGTAACGCCCGAGGTTACGCAGACGTTCCGCAATCAGGAACAGGATCACCGGCCAGCCGATCAGGAAGCCGATGGAGTAGATCAGGCCGTCATAACCGGAGGTGTAAACCAGTGCGGAGATCCCGAGGAAGGAGGCGGCAGACATAAAGTCACCGGCGATCGCCAGCCCGTTCTGAAACCCGGTAATTTTTCCCCCGGCGGTGTAATACTCCGCGCGGGAACGTGTCCGTTTTGCCGCCCAGTAAGTGATGTACAGTGTCAGGCCGACAAAAACCAGGAACATAATAATGGCCTGATAGTTTACCGGCTGGCGCTCCACCGGCCCGCTGATGGCATTCGCGTGACTGAGCAGCGGAAACAGCAGGGATAACAGAAGAGCAGAAAGGCGCGTTTTCATTGTTTCACCCCGCTGATGATTTCGGCGGTCAGACGGTCGAATTCACCATTTGCGCGGATGGTATAAATACCGGTCAGGACAAACGCACTGACAATCAGCCCGACGCCGACAGGGATCCCGCGGGTAATCGTCAGACCTTCGCCGAGTGGTGTGCCCAGCCATTGCGGGTCAAATGCAATCAGAATAATAAAACTGACATACAGCACAAGTGTGATAGCGGACAATGTCCATGAGAACCGACTGCGCTTTCTGACCAGTTCCTGAAAGCGAGGGTCATTCTCCACCTGCTGATAAATGGATGCGCTCATTGAGGATACTCCTCTGTTTTTGTTATCCGGAGTGTCAGTGCCGCACAGCGCGGCACTGACTGAGGTTAGCGTGCTAGTTCATTTTGATGGCCTGCTTTTCTTCGAGCAGTTTTTCGACCACACCCGGGTCAGCCAGTGTTGATACATCACCCAGATTACCGGTATCACCGGCGGCGATTTTACGGAGGATACGGCGCATAATTTTACCGGATCGCGTTTTCGGCAGAGAGTCGGTCCAGTGCAGAATATCCGGGGTGGCAATCGGGCCGATTTCTTTACGGACCCAGTTCCTCACTTCCGCATACAGTTCCGGTGTCGGCTCCTCGCCGTGGTTGAGTGTGACATAGGCATAAATAGCCTGCCCTTTGATACTGTGCGGGATCCCGACCACGGCCGCTTCAGCAATTTTCGGGTGTGAAACCAGTGCGGATTCCACTTCGGCGGTACCGAGGCGGTGTCCGGAAATATTCAGCACATCATCCACCCGCCCGGTGATCCAGTAATAGCCGTCTTCATCACGGCGGGTACCGTCCCCGGCAAAATACATACCTTTAAAGGCGGAAAAATAGGTCTGTTCAAAACGTTCATGATCACCGAACAGAGTACGGGCCTGGCCCGGCCAGGAGTCGAGGATCACCAGATTCCCCTCGGTTTCGCCGTCCAGAATTTCTCCCTGGTTATCCACCAGCGCAGGCTGGACGCCAAAGAACGGGACAGTCGCAGAGCCCGGTTTCAGTTCAATCGCCCCCGGCATCGCACCTATCATGCAGGCACCGGTTTCGGTCTGCCACCAGGTATCGACAATCGGGCAGCGGCTGTCACCAATAGTTTTGTAATACCACTCCCAGGCTTCCGGGTTAATCGGCTCGCCGACTGATCCCATAATACGCAGTGATTTGCGGGAGGTGCCTTCAATCGCACTGAGACCTTCCGCCATCAGGGCGCGGATAGCGGTCGGCGCGGTATACAGGATATTGACCTGATGTTTGTCGACAATCTGACACATCCGGTTGACCTTCGGATGGTTCGGTACGCCTTCAAACATCAGCGTGATAGCCCCGTTGGAGAGCGGGCCGTAAACCAGGTAGGTGTGTCCGGTTACCCAGCCGACATCCGCTGTACACCAGAACACTTCATCACCATGATAATCAAAGATATATTTAAATGTCAGAGTGGCATAAACCAGGTAACCGCCGGTGGTGTGCAGCACGCCTTTCGGCTTGCCGGTGGAGCCGGAGGTATAGAGGATAAACAGCGGATCTTCCGCATTCATCTCCTGCGGCGGGCAGTCCGCACTGACACCGCTGACAGCATCGTGCCACCAGATATCACGCCCTTCCTGCCACTCCACCGGATTGCCGGTGCGGCGGAAAACAATCACACTGCTGACTGTAGTCACGCCCGGATTTTTCAGGCCGTCATCCACATTTTTCTTCAGCGGGATAGTGCGCCCGGCGCGCAAACCTTCATCTGCCGTGATCACCATTTTTGCCCCGGAATCAATGACACGGCCGGACACCGCCTCCGGTGAGAACCCGGCAAAAATCACCGAGTGCACCGCACCGATACGGGCACAGGCCAGCATGGCAACCATCGCTTCCGGTACCATCGGCATATAAATCGCAACCACATCGCCTTTGCGGATCCCCTGCTGTTTCAGGACATTGGCAAACTGGCAGACATCATGATGCAGTTCACGGTAAGTGAGTGTGCGGGACTCATCCGGGCTGTCGCCTTCCCAGATCACCGCCGGTTTATCACCACGCTCCGCCAGATGCCGGTCAAGACAGTTGGCACTGAGATTCAGTGTGCCATCCTCAAACCACTTAATACTGACATGGCCCGGATCAAAAGAGGTGTTTTTCACCCGCGTATAGGGCTTTATCCAGTCTACAATCTGACCTTTCTCACGCCAGTAGCTGTCGGGATCCTCAACAGACCGCTGATACTCGTCCAGATACTGCTGATGATTGATTAGCGCGTTTTCTGCAATTGCTTCGGGTACAGGATATTTCGTTATTTTTGTCATGATGCATCTCCTTTCAATTGTTAATGCTATGTCAAAATCACGTTAAATAAAGTTGCCTTTCCGCCTTTGTTTCTTTTTTGCGCTAAAGATCACGGATTGAAAAAGGGGGTATTCACAGCGTTATCATTTGATGCGAAAACCACCGGCGATATAAAAAATCACCTGTTACATAAAAAACAGCACATGACATCAGATGATAAGCACCAGCTAAAATATTTAACTAAAATAAGACAGTAAACTAACAAATAAAAAGAATCCGCACAGATCGCACAGATCTGATAATCGTTTTCATTATCATCTGTTTCATTATAATGTTTAGCCTGTTCACACACGGTGTGAGCGGTTCGGTCAATTACTGGAGTTATAATTATGAGCTATGTATTACCTGCATTACCGTACGCTTATGATGCGTTAGAACCGCATTTCGATAAAATGACAATGGAAATTCACCATACCAAACATCATCAGACGTATGTGAATAACACCAATACCGCGCTGGAAGCCTTCCCTGAGATGGCAAATCTGGATATCGACGATCTGATCGCACAGCTCGATAAATTCCCGGCGGACAAACGTACCTTTATCCGCAACAACGCCGGTGGTCATTCCAACCACAGCATGTTCTGGAAAGGCCTGAAAACCGGCACCACATTACAGGGCGACCTGAAAGCAGCGATTGAACGCGATTTCGGCAGCGTTGAGGCGTTCCAGGCTGAGTTTGAAAAAGCCGCCGCAACCCGTTTCGGTTCCGGCTGGGCATGGCTGGTGCTGAAAGACGGCAAACTGGCTGTGGTTTCCACCGCCAACCAGGACAGCCCGCTGATGGGTGAAGCGATTTCCGGTACTTCCGGTTATCCGGTCATCGGTCTGGATGTGTGGGAGCACGCCTATTACCTGAAGTTCCAGAACCGCCGTCCGGACTACATCAAAGCATTCTGGTCTGTGGTGAACTGGGATGAGGCAGCAGCGCGTTTCGCTTCTGCAAAATAAGTCCTGAAATATGTGCGGGCGCTGCCCGCACATATTCTTCTTTCCCGCTTTCGATTATGATATCCGTCTCACTCAATACGGAGGCGGCATGGCATACACACCTTTAGTTTTCACCGGTCCCGTCAGGGATACAGCCCGCTGCGGGCGCAGCGCAATTGAAAAGCGTCAGACCGAAGGCGTGATTGCCCTCAGTGCCACCGGACTCGCCGGTGACGAGCAGGCGGAAAAAGCCTTTCACGGCGGCCCTGACCGAGCGTTGTGTCACTATCCCCGCGAACACTACGACTACTGGAAAATGATGTATCCGGAGATTGAGGATCGCTTTGTCGCGCCGTTCTTCGGGGAAAATATATCCACCCTCGGTATGACAGAAGAAACCGTATTCATCGGGGATATTTATCAGTGGGGCAGCGCCGTGATTCAGGTCACCCAGCCGCGCTCACCGTGCTACAAACTTAATCCGCTGACGGATGTGTCTGATTTTGCACAGGTGATGCAGGACTGCGGCCGTACCGGCTGGCTGTACCGTGTCGCCGGGAAAGGCGACGTCAGCAGTGATCAGCCGCTGAAACTGCTGACCCGCACCAGCGCGGTGTCTGTCAGGGAAGCCGCCGCCATCGCTTTTCATCTGCCGTTTGATGAAACCGAATACCGTTATCTGTTACAGGCATCCGGACTTTCCGCCAGCTGGACACTGACCATGCAGCGCCGTCTGATGACCGGTAAAATCGAGGATTTTAACCGCCGGTTATTCGGCTCCGCCGCAGCCGTGTAAGAATATGTAATCCCGGGTTCTCCCTGCTTTAAACCGGTTCCGTAATGTGTGATTATCATACTCGTTTCACGATGACCGCTGCTGACCCGGCAGCACACACAGACGACCTTTTAAACGGGAGACACGGATGAAATACCTGATAATGCTGCTGAGCCTGGCAGCGCTTTCACTGCCCGCCGCCGCGGCAGATCAGAACAGTGCGGATGAGATGGAAATCTTTACGGATAATGCAGAGAACTGCATTCATTTTGCCGGTGAATGGGATGTGTCCCTGCCGGCAGATCAGAAAAAAGATATCAAAAAAGCACTGGATGAAACCTGTCCTCCGGCCAAAGAGCAGCAAAAAGTATTGCGCGAAAAGTACCGCAATGACCCGGACATGCTCGCAAGAATTAATGAATTTGACCTCGGCCAGTAACATCCGCGGTAAAAAAAGCCCTTCCGGTCTGCACCGGAAGGGCTTTTTGATCTGATAGTGTGATATCTCAGGCGAAAATGGTTTTCTCTGCCGGGATCACCAGCAGTGCATCCTGCCAGCCCCTGAGTGTCAGAGTAGTCAGGGCAGATAACCCTTCATAGAACGGACTACCGCATTTTTCCTGCATCCGCGCCAGATAGAAGCGTGCCCACGGCAGAAGGTGTTCCGCCAGCAGTGAATTCAGGGCATCCGGACAATTTTCCGCCGTCCAGGCCGCCATCATCAGTAACAGACCGATGTGATCTTCCGGCTCATTCTGCGACAGCGCAATATCCACCTGATGCGCACGCATCCACTCACGCAGGGCAACAGTGGAATCCCCGAACAGCACCTGCTCTTTATCCAGCCAGACAGAGCCCCACGGCGATGCGGGCAGTGCCTGCGGGCCGATAAACAGCCGCTGATAAGCCTGCGCTAAGGTTTCCTCACCGGTGACCACCAGATTCAGCTTCTGCGCGGCGGCCTGCTTTTGCGCATCATCGCCGTACGGCCATTCCGCCACCCACTCCCCGGAAGAGAGCAGTTCTGTTATCTGCACTATTTCTGACGGCGGATAGTAAAATGCCGCCCCGAGGATACGGGCCGTTAAGGCAACATCACTGACAGCTTGCTCACTCATAACTCAGGATTCTCACAATAAAATATCCGCGTATCCTGCCACGATTTCCGTCCGGAAAACAGTAACAGGATACGCGCTGACTGTATCAGGACAGATAGGCCATACCGGCTGTCATGTGCAGTCCGTAGAAAATACCGCGGCCGATAATTTCCCCGGATAACACCAGAACAAAACCAATCAGCATCATAATCACCGGCGGATTTGCCCGTTTTACCAGCGGCAGGATCCAGCAGGCCAGACCCAGCGCCAGCAGAACCAGACGCCAGCCCATATACAGACCGAATTCCGGTACCAGCGCGGAAGCGCTCTGTACGGAACTGCGGATAAAGGCCAGATCAAACGCCTGTGACGTCACTGCGACCGCACTCGCCACCAGCGCAACGATACCCGCCAGCGGCAGCCAGCTGATGCAGCGCAGGTCAAACCCGGCAATCCGCAGCAGCAGCGCAGCCAGCACCGGCCCGCCCAGCAGAGCTGTCAGCACAAAGTGAACCGTGGTGTACGGGGTATACCAGGTCGGCACCGTGGCAATCTGATAAACCTGCGGAATGGCGTAAATAAAGACCACCGCGAGAACCATTACCACCAGCAGCCAGAGCTTACCGAGCGCCGCCGGCATTTTGTTCAGCACTGCCAGCAGCCAGTAGAACCCACCGGCAGCGAAGAAAACCGAACCGGCCGCAATTTCATTACTGAGCGACGAACTGCCGAGGCGGTTAAACGCATTAAACGCACGCAGCGGCGTGCCCATGTGCATCATGGAGAGCAGGAAACCCACGCCCATCAGCACCCACAGGCCGAACATGCTGTAATGCACTTTACGGTTCAGTTCCGGTGACAGTTTTCCGGACAGCAGCACTGCCGCCATCACAATAAATGCCCCTGCCACACTCTGCCCGATGGTGGTAAAAAACATCAGCGGCCATTCATGAATTCCCGATCCCATGTTATACCTCCTCCGGGTTCGCCAGATGGCCTGTGGTATCCCCGACAGGACGGCTGTTGGCATTCAGTTTTAAAACGATATTCGGATGTGTGTATTCCGCAGACGGCAGCGGCGCGATTTCCGCCAGTGTGCCGTATTTAGCCCGCAGCTCTTCAATCGGTCCCATATCCAGTGCCCGCAGCGGACAGGATTCAACACAAATCGGCTTTTTGCCTTCCGCGACGCGCTCATAGCAGCCGTCACATTTGGTCATGTGGCCTTTGACCTCATCAAACTGCGGTGCGCCGTACGGGCATGCCATATGACAGTAGCGGCAGCCGATACACACTTCCTCATTCACCACCACAAAGCCGTCTTCCCGCTTGTGCATTGCACCGCTCGGGCAGACTTTGGCACAGGCCGGATCATCACAGTGGTTACAGGAGATGGAGAGGTAGTAAGCAAACACATTCTGCTGATACACACCATCCTGCTCTGTCCAGTCACCGCCCGCATATTCATAGATACGGCGGAAATTCACTTCCGGAGATAAGTTTTTAAAGTCTTTACAGGCCAGCTCGCAGGTTTTGCAGCCGGTGCAGCGACTTGAATCAATGTAGAAACCATATTGCGTTGACATAAATCGCTTCCTCAGGCCTTAGCGACTTCAACCAGGTTGGAATGGGACGGATTCCCTTTCGCCAGCGGCGACGGGCGCTGAGTGGTTAACACGTTAATGCTGCCCGCGTGATCGATGCGATCGCCGTCCGGGCTGTACCATGCACCTTCACCCAGACCGACAACGCCCGGCAGAATACGCGGTGTGACCTTCACATTGACGCGCACTTCCCCGCGATCGTTAAAGACCTTCACATTATCACCGTGCGCAATCCCGCGTTTTGCGGCATCAACAGGGTTAATCCACAGTTCCTGCGGACAGGCGGCTTTCAGCACATCAACGTTGCCGTAAGTGGAGTGAGTCCGGGATTTGTAGTGGAAACCGGTCATCTGTAACGGGTATTTTTCCTGAAGCGGATCACCGGCATGCTCAAAGCCTGCGGAATAAACCGGCAGCGGATGGATTTCATCCCCTTCGTTCAGTTCCCAGGTATCACGGAGTTCCGCCAGCTGTGCGGAATAGATCTCGATTTTACCTGACGGCGTGGTCAGCGGGTTTGCCTGCGGGTCGTTGCGGAAATCGCGGTACGCCACATGGTGTCCCTGCGGGTCACGTTTTTTGAAAATACCCTGTTTGCGGAACTCATCAAACTCCGGCAGTTCCGGCAGTGCGGCGCGGGACTGTTCATACAGATGGCGCAGCCACTCTTCCTGGGTACGGCCTTCGGTAAACTGATCACCGACACCCATCCGTTTGGCGATTTCGCTGGTCATGTCATAGATATTGCGGCTTTCAAAGCGCGGTTCGATCGCCTGATCGGCAAAAATCACATACCCCATGTTACCGGCGGAGGCATCCATGCAGAAATCCATCTGTTCGGAAGCGGTGCAGTCCGGCAGCAGGATATCTGCATATTTGGCGGAGGAGGTCAGGTGGTTATCGATCACCACAATCATCTCGCACTTGCTCTCATCCTGAAGGATGTCATGGGTACGGTTGATTTCGGAGTGCTGGTTCACCAGACAGTTACCGGCATAGTTCCAGACCATCTTGATCGGCACATCCAGTTTGTCTTTACCGCGCACACCATCACGGGTGGCGGTCATCTCTTCGCCGCGCAGAATCGCATCTGTCCACATAAACATGGAGATACTGGTTTTCACCGGGTTGGTCAGGGTCGGCATACGGACAAACGGGATTGCGTAAGAGCCTTCACGCGCACCGGTGTTACCGCCGTTAATCCCGACGTTGCCGGTCAGAATAGAAAGCATGGCAATGGCACGGGATGCGGTTTCGCCGTTTGAGCGGCGCTGCGGACCCCAGCCCTGAGTGATATACGCCGGTTTGGCAGTACCGATTTCCCGCGCCAGTTTCACAATCCGCGCCGCCGGAATACCGGTGATTTTGGCTGCCCATTCCGGGGTTTTCGCCACGCCGTCCGGCCCTTCACCTAAAATATACGCTTTATAGTGGCCGTTGGCCGGTGCACCGGCAGGCATGGTGGTTTCGTCATAACCGACACAATATTTGTCGAGGAACGGCTTATCCACCAGGTCTTCTTTGATCATCACATACGCCAGCGCGCTGACCAGTGCGGCATCCGTACCCGGACGGATCGGGATCCATTCATCCTCGCGCCCTGCACCGGTATCGGTATAACGCGGATCGATAATAATCATGCGGGCATTTGATTTTTCGCGTGCCTGCTCAACATAATAGGTCACACCACCGCCGCTCATGCGGGTTTCGCCCGGGTTGTTACCGAACAGAACCACCAGCTTGCTGTTTTCAATATCTGACGGGCTGTTACCGTCCGCCCAGCCGCCGTAGGTGTAATTCAGACCGGCTGCAATCTGCGCGGTACTGTAGTCACCGTAATGATTCAGATAACCGCCGCAGCAGTTCATCAGACGGGCAATCAGTGTTGCTCCCGGCGGCCAGGATTTGGTCATGGTGCCGCCGAGGGTGCCGGTGCCGTAGTTAAGATAGATAGATTCGTTGCCGTAATCGCGGATCAGGCGTTTCATGGTACCGGCGATGGTATCAAACGCCTCTTCCCAGGTGATACGCTCGAATTTGTTCTCGCCGCGTTTACCCACACGTTTCATCGGGTATTTCAGGCGATCCGGATTGTACACCCGGCGGCGCATGGAACGGCCGCGCAGACAGGCACGTACCTGATGCAGATCTTCGTAGACATCATCACCGGTATTGTCGGTTTCAACATATCTGATTTCGCCGTCAACCACATGCATCCGTAACGGACAGCGGCTGCCGCAGTTAACCGTACAGGCGCTCCAGACCACTTTCTCATCAGAAGCCGCCGCAGGTGCCGGGGTAGTTTCAGCGGCAGAGGCCGCATGGCTGAACGGGAGGGATAACCCGCCCGCTGCAACTGCCAGACCGCCGGCCGCACCGGAGGCTTTGACAAACCCGCGCCGCGTCAGCGGCGCAGTGAACAACGCCGTTTCTTTCATCTTTGTCATATACATTGCTCGCTTAATTGATTTTGTTATCGTTATTATTATTGTTAGTTGCCGGGTAACGGCTTATTGTCAGATTGCGACTGGTAACCATTCGCAATAAATTATTTGTAATACAATAACCTGCGGTTATTAACCTATAGTTATTTTACGGTTTTACGATTCAGCCGGGTTGTTTTGTATCAAAAAATGAGTGCATGAAAAGCAGATTATTGATCCCGTCAATGGCAGACGGCATCCGCTCATGGGAAAATGGTGACCAGCTCAATATTATGATCAGGCAAAGGAGTTAACGTTATCAGACGCAGCGCACTCAACTACCTGATAAACGGCGAGAAAATCACACCACCGTCAGTGAACGATCACTGTGTCAGGAAGAAACTCAAAAACAGTCAGTGTAATAACTGCGCCGCCTGCTGCCCGGCAGATGCGGTGACATTCAGCTATCTCGACGTCAAAATTGATAATGACCGCTGTTTTCAGTGCGGAAACTGCCTGTTTGTCTGCCCGTCTGATGCTATTGAACACATCCCTGTCCGCGAACGCAGTTACAACAATAACGGGCAACTGGTGATTGAGAAAAAAGAAACCCCGGCAAGTGCGGAAGAGCTGCTGGTCTGGCACCGGCAGTACCATATCCGCGGGATGCAGATAGCAGAGCCGGAAGTTGATAACTGGCTGCCGGTGCTGGCAGATCTCAATCTGCGCCTGAAAGCCCTCGGTGAGCCAATCTGGCAGCTGACTATCATCCCGCCACCGCCGGTGGATACCGGAAAACGTTTTGCACTGTTCCGGCAGAAAACCGTCAGCAGCGGGCTGAATACCGGCCGTGCCAGAACCGGTCTGAATGAGCGCAAAAAACTCTGGCCGGATGACAGCTGGTTCGATGTGCGCCCGGATACAGAAAACTGTATTTTGTGTACCGCCTGCGCGGCAGTGTGTCAGGAAGGGGCGATCACTATTGCGGATAATCAGTTTACCGTGGATAAGACAAAATGCAGCGGCTGCATGAGCTGCCGCGATGTCTGTTTCCCGAAAGCAATTGATGTCACACCGCAGGCAGAGAAAAACAGCCGGCCGGTTCATTATGCTTATTTTGATGCTCATTGCAGCAGCTGCCATCTGCCTTTTATGAGCTGGCAGCCGGGACAGACATTATGTCCGGTATGTCGTTCCCGGAAAGAAAAGGGCTGGCTGTAACGACAGAGATAAAAAAAGCGCCGAAAGGCGCTATTTTTATTTGTATATCATGTAATTACAGCGGACGGCGTACAAAACCAATCGCGTCGTGTACTTTATCCAGCGTGACCTGTGCACGGGCAGAGGCTTTCTCAGCACCCTCTTTCATTACACGGTTCAGTAACACATCATCGTTACGGATTTCGTGATAACGGGTCTGTAACTCTGTCAGCATGCCGGAAACCGCATCCGCCACCGCACCTTTCAGGTGACCGTACATCTGGCCTTCAAATTCAGCTTCCAGTGCAGCAACCGGTTTGCCGGTCACACCAGAGAGAATATCCAGCAGGTTGGAAACACCCGGTTTATTTTCCAAATCATAAATCACGCGTGGCGGCTCTTCGGAGTCGGTCACCGCGCGTTTGATTTTCTTCGCTGCCGCTTTCGGATCTTCCAGCAGGGCGATCAGGTTGTTACGGTTATCATCGGATTTCGACATTTTTTTCGTCGGATCCTGTAACGCCATCACACGGGAGCCGCCTGCCGGGATAAACGGATCCGGTACCACAAACACATCACCGTAAATGGCATTGAAGCGCTGCGCGATATCACGGCTCAGCTCCAGATGCTGTTTCTGGTCGATACCGACCGGTACCTGGTTAGTCTGATACAGCAAAATATCGGCGGCCATCAGTACCGGATAATCAAACAGACCGGCGTTGATGTTTTCGGCATGACGGGCAGATTTATCTTTAAACTGTGTCATGCGGCTCAGTTCGCCGAAATAGGTGTAGCAGTTCAGCGCCCAGCCCAGTTGTGCATGCTGCGGCACATGGGACTGAACAAACAGCGTATTTTTTGCCGGTTCCAGACCACAGGCCATATAGAGCGACAGTGTATCCAGTGTGCGTTTGCGCAGCTCCGCCGGATCCTGACGGACAGTGATCGCGTGCTGGTCAACGATGCAGTAAATGCAGTCAAAATCATCCTGCATTTTTACCCACTGGCGCAGTGCGCCCATGTAGTTACCGATGGTCAGTTCGCCGGAAGGCTGTGCGCCGCTGAATACAACGGGTTTGTGTGCTTTGGTGTTAGTTCCGCTCATGATTATCCTTCCTGATGAGTTAACGGAGGCAGTCCGAGTGCAGGCAGCAGACCCGCGAAGTCGGACAGTACGCAATCCGGATTGCTGTCAGCAATCGGAATACCGTAGTTGTAGCCGTAGGTCATGCCGACACAGGGACATTCCGCTGCCCGTGCCGCCAGGATGTCATTGCGGGAGTCCCCGACAAACAGCATCTCTTCCTTACGCAGCCCGAACTCACCCAGCGTCAGGTAGAGCGGAGCCGGATGCGGCTTCTTATTTTTCACATCATCCCCGCCGAGCACGACAGAGAAAAATTTATCCAGACCGGTTTCAGCCAGCAGTGACGGAATAAACTGAGACGGTTTGTTGGTCACGATCGCCAGATCCAGCCCTGCGTCTGCCATCACCTGTAAGGTTTCTGCCACATGCGGAAATGCCGGACTGCCGGTTTTAACCGTCTCTGCATAAAAATCATCAAACAGCTGACGGCATTTCGCGTGCAGTGCAGCATCAGGTTTTTCACCGGTTGCATGAGTCAGGGCACGTTCCAGTAACATATCAACGCCGTTGCCGACCCAGACAGAGGCCATTTCTCTGCCCGCTTTCCGGTAGCCCAGTGCTTCCAGTGCGCGATCAGTTGCTTCCGCCAGTCCCTGAATACTGTCAGTCAGTGTGCCGTCCAGGTCAAATGCAACGGCTTTAATCCCTGTGAATTGCTGTACTGCTGTTTTGTCTGTCATGCTGAAACCTTTGTTAATTCTTTACGCATATCATCAATCACGGCTTTGTAATCCGGTTTACCGAAAATAGCGGAACCGGCCACAAACATATCCGCACCGGCCTGCGCCACTGCCGCGATATTTTCAGTCTTAATTCCGCCGTCAACTTCCAGGCGGATGTCACGGCCGCTGGCATCAATGCGGCGGCGGACTTCTTCCACTTTTTTCAGTGTTTCCGGAATAAAGGACTGACCACCGAAGCCCGGGTTTACCGACATCAGCAGGATCAGATCCAGTTTATCAATCACGTAATCGAGGTAACTGAGCGGCGTGGCCGGGTTGAATACCAGGCCCGGTTTACAACCGCATTCGCGGATAAGCTGAATGGTGCGATCAACGTGCTCGCTCGCTTCCGCGTGGAATGAAATGTAGGTTGCGCCCGCTTTGGCGAAGTCCGGCACAATGCTGTCCACCGGTTTCACCATCAGATGCACATCAATCGGCGCGGTAATACCGTAATCACGCAGCGCCTTGCACACCATCGGCCCGATAGTCAGGTTCGGGACATAATGGTTATCCATCACGTCGAAGTGAACCACATCGCCGCCTGCGGCGAGAACTTTCGCGGTGTCTTCCCCCAGACGGGCAAAGTCAGCAGATAAAATGGACGGAGCAATCAAAAACTCTTTCATTCCTGTTTCCTCTTAATAAGACGCCGCCGGGTTCAACGGCTTACTGTCCGCGGTAAAGCGCCAGTAATTCATTCACTTTCTGGCGGTTAAGTGTGTTGCGGCTGATAGTGCGGCGCACTTTGACAATATGCAGTTGCGCCTGATGATACCACTCCCGGGTCAGCGGGGTGTCATGATTCGAGATCAGAACCGGAATTTTGCGATCCGACGAAAGCATTTGTGCCAACTGTGCCAGATTCTGCTGCTCCGGTAACCCGAATCCGCTGGTGTGATACGCCGTAAAATTGGCTGTCAGTGATAACGGCGCATAAGGCGGATCACAATAGACGATATCCCCGGTGCCTGCATTTTCCATGCTGGTCACATAAGACTGGCAGACAAACACGGCGTTGCGGGCTTTTTCCGCGAACCACAGCAGTTCGGCTTCTGGGAAATAGGGTTTGCGGTAGCGCCCGAAGGGCACATTAAACCGGCCTTTGGAATTATAACGGCACAAACCGTTATAACAATGGCGGTTCAGATAGAGAAACAGAATGCTGCGCTCGAAATGATCCGTGCTCTGATTAAATTGTTCCCGCAGCGCATAGTACTGTAGTTCATCATTAAACTGCGGCGTGAACAGTTTGCGGGACTCATCGATAAATTCCTGAGTCCGCTGCTTCACCATCGTGTAGAGGTGGATCAGATCACTGTTGATATCCGCCAGCACATAGCGCGGATAATCTGTATTGAGAAAAACCGATCCCGCGCCGACAAAGGGCTCAATAAGGCAATCACCCTCCGGCAGATGCCGTTTTATTTCATCTGCCAGAGTGTATTTTCCGCCGGCCCACTTCAAAAATGCGCGTTGTTTCTTCATGCTGTCTGTAATCATTGCTCAAAAAGGCCAGAGCCGCCGATTCTGCTCTGTTTCAGACAGCAAATCAGCACCTGACGGAATCCGTGTTTATTATTTCATGTCCTGATGCACTTGCTGCATCTTTCTGACCCACGGTTTTTTCCCCTGAATTTCGGCAGGCAGACGCTCAACTTCCCGTTTTGCATCCCCGACTGTCGGGAAATTACCGTACACCAGGACGTACCACGATTTTCCGTTACGTGTTGTCTCATAAACCTGATAGTTGGATAACCCGTGCTTCTGCGCAAAGGCTTTCAGTGTATCCGCACGGCTCGCACTGCTCAGCTGCAGGGTATAGTTCCCGGCAGGGGCTTTGGCGATCGCGGTGCCGCTTTTTGACGGAGCCGGTGCCGCAGTAGCCGGTTTGGTGGTTTCACGTGGTTTGGCTGGTGTTGCCGTGGTGGTTTTCACCGGCTGCGGTTTCACCTGTTGTACCGGTTTCTTCGGCTCTTCCTTCGGAGTGACCACCGGCGGCAGATTATTCATATTCTGCTGCGCCGCATTATTAATACCCGCCTGCGTATTTCCCTGATTCAGGGCATCATTAATATCCCCCGGGATATCCACGCGCTGGCCGGTACCGGTTGTCTGTGACGGCTGCTGTGCCTGTGTCGGCAGGTTATTGATAGCAGGGAGATTCACGCCGGTCTGCCCGGTCTGTGACGGAACCGGTTCGGTTGGCTGTAACTGTGTTGCACCGTCATTGCTGCCGGTGCCGAGGGTAATCGGGCGCTCGCCGTTTTGTGCCTGCGGCTGGGCTTCCGGTTCTGACGGCGATTTCAGCGCGGAGCTTATCGCGATAATCAGTAATACCAGGACCACAACCGCCACGCCGATCATCATCTGCTGGCGGGAGACGGCAAACTTAGGCCGTGACTGCTGCGGGCGCGGACGCGGATTACGGCGTTCAGGGCGCTCCGGTCTGTCAGATGCGTCCGGACGGATAGATTCATCATCCGGCTGGCTGAAAATCTGTGGTTCTTGCTTTTCGGGTTTAAAGCCGTCCATTTTGCCCTCCCATCAGAGCAGAAACTGTGTCTTTGGATATAACAGAAGAGAACTGACGCCCGGTGAGTGCGTCATAATGCGTAGTGTAACCATTTTCCCGGCACTCAGCGAGACAGATATCAAAAAACTTCTGCCGCCGCTTCCGTTACACGGACTGAATGGCAGCCAGCACCCTGTCATGCGGGATATCCGCACGGACAACTGACCGGCCGATCGTTTCCGGGACAATCAGGTGCAGTTTACCGCCCTGCACTTTTTTATCCCGCATCATGTGCGGCAGATACGCGTCCGCCGGCATGGATTCCGGTCCGCGCACCGGCAGCCCGGCGCGGGTAAGCAGCGCAATGACCCGCTCTGTCTCTTCCGGGCGGAAGGTCCCGAGCAGTTCAGCCGTGCGTGCAGCCATCACCATCCCTGCGGCGACAGCCTCGCCGTGCAGCCAGACACCGTAGCCCATTTCCGCCTCAATGGCGTGGCCGAATGTATGGCCGAGATTCAGCAGTGCGCGCAGCCCGCTGGTCTCTTTTTCATCCGCAGCCACCACTTCTGCTTTCAGTTCACAGCAGCGGCGGATGCAGTACGCCATCGCCTGCGGCTCAAGTGCCAGCAGACGGTCGATATTGTTTTCCAGCCAGATAAAGAAATCGTGATCCAGAATAATGCCGTATTTGATGACTTCCGCCAGCCCTGACGCCAGTTCACGGCGCGGCAGGGTTTTCAGGCAATCGAGATCAATCACCACACTGACCGGCTGCCAGAAGGCACCAATCATATTTTTACCCAGCGGATGGTTCACGCCGGTTTTACCGCCGACAGACGAATCCACCTGAGACAGCAGCGTGGTCGGCACCTGAATAAAACGGACGCCGCGCTGATAGCTCGCCGCCGCAAATCCGGTCAGATCACCGATAACACCGCCGCCCAGCGCAATCAGCGTGGTATCACGCCCGTGATTGTTTTCCAGCAGCGCGGTAAAAATACGGTCAAGGGTGGTCAGGGATTTATACTGCTCGCCGTCCGGCAAAATCACGGAATCCGCCTGTACGCCGGCTTGCGCAAGGTTATCGGTCAGTGTCTGAAGGTACAGCGGGGCAAGGGTTTCGTTGGTAACTATCATTGCACGCTGACCGGTGGTCAGCGGCGCAAAGGTGCCGGAGAGGGAAAAGAGACCCGGAGCAATTGAAATAGGATAAGCACGCTCACCCAGAGTCACAGTCACTTTTTCCATGGCACCTCCGCATGTTGCCGGTAAAATGAAATTAACTGTTGGTTTCTAACAGTTCAATGATTTGATTTGCAACCACTTTTGCACTCTGATCATCGGTATGGATAGTGATATCCGCGATCTCTTCATACATCGGATTGCGTTCATCGGCCAGTTTGACCAGGACTTCCCGGACCGGCTCATCGACCTGTAACAACGGACGCTTTTTATCGCGCTGTGTCCGGGCCAGTTGTTTTTCAATATTGGTCTCAAGGTACACAACCACACCCCGCGCAGACAGGCGGTTGCGGGTCTCCCGTGACTTGACGGAACCCCCGCCGGTAGCCAGGACGATACCCTGCTTTTCAGTCAGTTCATTGATGATTTTTTCTTCACGCAGGCGAAAACCTTCTTCACCTTCGACATCAAACACCCAGCCCACATCGGCTCCGGTGCGGCGTTCAATTTCCTGGTCGGAATCAAAGAATTCCATATTTAATTGCTGAGCCAGCTGACGACCAATAGTACTTTTGCCGGCACCCATCGGGCCGACAAGAAAGATATTGCGTTTCTCTGCCATGTTTTTGGTATAACTAAGAATATTCGTTAATGATAACCCGCCCCGCTCACCCGATCAGCGGCGGGACCTCAAATGAAACCTCATGAGTGAATCTGCGTGAGTAACCTGAAATTATCTCCGCACATTCTGCCCGATTGCAACCATACCGGCACGAAACCGGAAAGATACCTCAGGTGCTGCTGTGTGACGCCTGTCGCAATCCGGCCTCTGAACATCCGCACATACTATCATAACGCCTGCGAAAAACCGCGCCTTATATTTCCGTGAATCCTCCTGAAAACAGGAGCTGTACAGAAACATAAGGCGCGATCTGAGAATCAGGACGTTGTCCGTCAACGGATTAACGGCATATTTTACGGCGGCAGTGATTTCATACCTGCTAAATTTGCTAACTCTTGTATGCTAAATCGTTGCAATCGTCAAATGTATAACACCGCAGAACCGGTAAAAAAACCCGTTATTCTGCGCATATAATCCGTGAATAATGATACAACATGCTGATATTGATACAGTTACTAAATATCGATCAACTGCGGTGTAATGAATATCACTAATTCACGGCGGCTGAGTTTATCGTATTGATGAGTAAAAAGCTTTCCCATCAATGGGATCGACGATAAATACGGCACTCCGGTCACCTGTCTGCCTTTATCCTGCTGAAAAATCCCGCCGAGGATCAGGGTTTCCCCGCTGCGGACAATCACCTGTGTGGTGATTTCCTGCTTATCAATGGAATACTGCTCGCTGCCGTTCTGCATCAGCGCCGCACCGGGGGCATTACGGCTGATATGCAGTGTCAGACGCACCTTATTATCCCGCAGGATCTGCGGTGTCACCTCCATCCCCAGTACCGCCTCGCGGAACTGCACCTGTGAACCGGACTCATGGTTTTGCGTGGTGTACGGAATTTCCGCCCCCTGCTTGATACTGGCGGGATGTTCGTGCGCCGTGGTCAGGCGCGGGCTGGCGACAATATCCAGCTGCTGTTCCTGCTCCAGTGCGCTCAGTTCCATCTCCAGCAGATGGCCGCCGAGACGGGCGATATTAAAGGTGAACGTGTTATTTCCCCGCGCCTGATGCAGCTGCAGGCGGTTGCCGGACTCCGGTGACGGCAGCACGGTTCCCCATTGCAGCCCCAGCTCATGCAGCCCTTCCCGCGAGCCGGACACAATATGCGCCGTAATCTGCACCTGCTGCTGCGGCTGATCCATCTGTGCCAGCCAGGCTTCCGCCCGCGACAGCACATCCGGTTGTGCTTCTATAAAGAGGGAATTTGTCAGCGGGTCGGCTTCCGGCGCTTTATTATCTGTAAACCATTCCCCGTGATGCTGTTTCAGCAGGGCCAGCATGTCCGCCGCATCCGCATATTGCAGGGTAAATGTGCGGCTCTGCCCGCTTTCCGGTATCAGCGGCGGGGAATACATCACGGGGAGTTCTGTCAGCACGGCCGGTTCCTCACTGATGACGACAGGCTGAAAAAGATCCCGCGGATGCTGCCCGCCGGGAGCCGCTGCCGCAAGCAGCAGACAACAACCGGTGATCAGCCGGGCGGCTGATTTTGCTTTATTCATCATCATGCCATTCCTTTTCCGGATCCGGTGAATCCGCACCCGGTAATGCCAGATGCAGCGTCATCTGCAACAGCGGCGAAGATGAGGAGGTTCCTGGTGTCAGCGGGTGCAGCGAAAGCCGGGTGATCGGCAACTGAGTCAGCTCCCCGCTGAGGGTATCAAGCAGCGCCGCCAGCTCAGGGTAATGCGCCTCAAAGGTCAGCACCCAGCGTTCCGGCTGTTCCGGCGGCTCCTGCTGCCAGCCGGTCAGCAACGGCAGCGCATTTTCGGGCAGTAAGGTAAACAGCGGCGGGATATCCGGGGGCGGCAGAACCACCGTTTCCGGGACCACCTGTTCTGACAGTGCTGTCAGCCGCTGCAACTGCCGGAACCGCATTTCCGTTTCCCCGGCTGCCGGTTGCAGATAAAAGCACCAGAACACCACACCGGCCGATAACCAGATCCCGGTCATCACTCCCCACTGCACGCGCCGGCACTGCGCACAGCGCCATACTGTGTTCAGATTCATGACCGGCTCCTCCCGGTCACCAATATAAACTGACGGATACCGGCTGTTTTGTGATGCTGCAGGCTGATCAGCCTGAGCGGCATCAGCCCCGGCGGCGCCCGGTGTAATAAAGGATGAGACGGGGCGATCACCTGACGGCGGTTCACCGACAGGGCATGACGTACACTGCTTTCTGTATCATGCTTTTGCTGCTCTGCCTGATAACGCGCCAGCCAGGCATCTTCCGGCAACTGAGCCTGCAAAAAAACCAGCAAATCCCGGAAATGGTGGTTTTCCCGTGCAGTCTGCTGCTGGCGCAGATTTTCCGCTTCCGCCTGCCGCTGTAGCGCATACTGACGGGCAAACTCAGCCCGCTGCGGCTCAAGACGGATTTCCCGCTCATCAAATGCGGCCTGTAACAACGCCAGATGCTGCACATTCAGTGAATGACGCAGATAAACCGGCAGCAGTGCGGATAACAGCACGCCGCCTGCCATCAGAAACCGGAAAGCCATCCGACGGCAGATTTGCCGTTTCAGCCGGGAGCGCCAGGCGGTCAGATTCACCCGGTGTGTCATAGCCGCTCCTCCCCGCAGAGCACCATCCCTGCCGCCGCCGCGTAGCCCGGCGGGACATCATCCGCTTCCGCATTGCGGTAACGCCGGCATTCCCGCTGCCATGCCTGCGGCAGCAGTGCAGTATCGTGCAGGCAGCGCAATGCCGCCTGTGACTCATCAAAACCCTGTGTTTTCAGCTCTGTCAGCAATGACGGCAGGGCCAGGTCAGCCCGTCCGCTCAGTACCGGCTGCGTTTCACCGGCAGTCCAGCAAAGACTGTTCCCCTGACGGAAAACCAGCCAGTCCTGTGCGGCCACACCCCGGGTACGGGCAAAACAGCGCAGCGCACAGGGAATAATGCTGAGCACCGTCAGATCCGCACGGAGTTCCGCCGCCAGCGACAGCCACTGATCACGGACAGTACGGTGCAGCGCCGTCAGAATAATATCGCCGGAAAACCTCCGGTAATCATAGATAAGATCCTGATAACGACCCGGAAATGTCCGCGCCAGCCAGGTATCTATCAGCGGCACCACCGCAGACTGCGCCACACGGCTCTCCGGCAGACGGATTTGCTGCTGAAGACAGAGTGACACCGGCAGTGCCGCCCGGCAATCCGGCCGCCCGCGGATACGCCGCCGCCACTGCGCCAGTGCAGCCGCAACCGCAGACAGGCCGGGCACACCGTTTTCGGCTGATTCCGTTTCCGGCAGTGTCAGCATGATAAAATCCTCAAAACACCACCTCCGGCGTATGCGCCGCGCCAGTGCTATCCTGATCTCCCCGTCCTGAAGTGAAATTCCCGCCATCCGTGAAGCAATCCGCATAAATCATCCCTGTATTATTGATATGAGAAATACCTTTTTTCTCTTAATTTTCCTGTGGTTACAAAATACGTATTCAAGAAACGCATGAACCTTTATACTACAGGGTCGCTGTTTATAAACTGTCCACCACACGGCTAACGGAAATTTTCAGGTGAAGTTCTTAAAGTATTTATTGATCTTTGTTGTCTGTTGCATTTTTCTTGGAGCAGCATCGATATATGGCATGTACAAATATGTCGAGGCTGACCTGCCCGATGTGGCCACACTGAAAGATGTCAAATTACAGACACCAATGCAGGTCTACAGCGCGGACGGCGAACTGATTGCCCAGTTCGGTGAAAAACGCCGTATCCCGCTGACACTCAGCCAGATCCCGCCGATGGTAAGGAATGCCTTTATCGCGACGGAGGACAGCCGTTTCTATGACCACCACGGAATCGACCCGATCGGGATTTTCCGTGCCGCGTCTGTTGCCATGACCTCCGGTCGTGCCTCACAGGGCGCCAGTACCATCACACAGCAGCTTGCCCGTAACTTCTTCCTGAGCCCGGAAAAAACCGTTATCCGTAAAGTAAAGGAAGCGTTCCTGGCCATCCGCATCGAACAGATGCTGACCAAAGATGAAATTCTTGAGCTGTATCTGAACAAAATTTACCTCGGCCAGCGCGCTTACGGCGTGGGGGCTGCGGCTTATGTCTATTTCGGCAAAAGCCTTGATCAGCTGACTCTCAGTGAGATTGCGGTGATCGCCGGGCTGCCGAAGGCACCGTCCACCTTTAACCCGCTTTATTCCAAATCCCGCGCCCTGGCCCGCCGTAATGTGGTGCTGACGCGGATGCTGGAAGAGAATTACATTACCCGCGCCCAGTATGATGAAGCGCGTAATGAGCCGATCGAAGCCCGTTATCACGCCCCGGAAATTGATTTTTCCGCGCCGTATCTGGCGGAAATGGTTCGTATGGCAATGATTGAAAAGTACGGTGAAAATGCCTATACCGATGGTTATAAGGTCTACACCACCGTTAAACGCAAAGATCAGCTCAGTGCTGAAGATGCGGTTCATAGCGGCATCATCGACTACGATATGCGCCACGGTTACCGGGGAGCTCAGCAGGTATTGTGGCCGCAGAACAGCGCGGCATGGGATACAGAGCAGATCCTGAGCAAACTGAAAACGTTACAGGTCTACGGCCCGCTCAACCCGGGTGTGGTGCTGAGTGCGGATGCTAACCGTGCACAGGTGATGCTCAAAGACGGCTCCACTATCGACCTGACCATGGACAGCATGCGCTGGGCGCGCAAATTTATCTCTGATCGCGCTATGGGTCCGGCACCGCGTGCGGTGAACGGTGTAGTGCATGCCGGTGAGCAGATCTGGGTGCGTCAGAACAAAGACCGCTGGATGCTGGCACAGATCCCGGATGTCAACTCTGCCCTGGTGGCACTCAATCCAACGGATGGTGCGGTGATCGCACTGGTCGGCGGCTTTGATTTCGAACTGAGCAAATTCAACCGTGTCACCCAGTCTCTGCGCCAGGTCGGTTCCAGCATCAAACCGTTGCTGTATACCGCCGCGCTGGATAAAGGTCTGACACTCGCCTCCCTGCTCAATGACCTGCCGATTGTCCGTGCGGACGGTGCTGGTCCGGACTGGCGGCCGAAAAACTCACCGCCGCGTTATGACGGCCCGATCCGTCTGCGTCAGGGACTGGGACAATCGAAAAACGTGGTGATGGTGCGGGCCATGCGGGCAATGGGCGTGAATTATGCCGCCGATTATCTGCTGCGCTTCGGCTTCCCGGACAGCAACATTGTCCGGACAGAATCCATGGCGCTCGGCTCTTCCTCATTCACCCCGATGCAGATGGTGCGCGGCTACGCCGTGATGACCAACGGCGGCTATCTGGTCGACCCGTATTTTATCAGCCGGATTGATAACACCGAAGGCAAAGCTCTGTTTACCGCAGAGCCGAAAATTGCCTGTCCGCAGTGCACCAACATCCCGGTGATTTACGGCGAAGGTTCACATGACCTGGAAAGCAGCCTGAATAAAGACGCGCTGGAAAACGATGTGGCGAAATCAGACAGCCAGCCGCAGGAAAATGACCAGCCGGCAGCCCCGGAAGCCGACCTGGAAAAAGCGCCGCAGGCAGGGAGTGATTCCCCGTATGCGCCGCATGTGGTCAGCACCCAGGTGGCCTTCCTGATCAAAGACGCCATGAACTCCAATATCTATGGCGAACCGGGCTGGAGCGGAACCGGCTGGCGGGCAATGCGGGATATCAAACGCCGCGACCTCGGCGGTAAAACCGGTACCACCAACAGCTCAAAAGATGCCTGGTTTGTCGGCTACGGCCCGGACATCGTTGCTGCGGTCTGGATTGGTTTTGATGAAAACGCCCGTGACCTCGGCCGTGGTGAGGCCGGTGCGAAAAGCGCCCAGCCTATCTGGAACGACTTTATGAAAGTTGCGCTGGAAGGGGTACCGGAACGCAAAGATCCGCCACCGCCGGGGATTATCTCCGTTCAGATCAACCGCAGCACCGGTAAGCTGGGCTCCGGCGGCAACTCCCGTTCCGAATACTTTATCAAAGGCACCGAGCCGACTGATTACGGCGTGTCGGAAGTGGGAACAACTATTATCCAGCAGGACGGCGGTTCGGAAGAACTGTTCTGATTAAGCGGATAAAAACAGAAGGGCTGCCCTCAGGCAGCCCTTTTTTTTCAATCGTTGTTACTTAACACAAATGCATGTCTTTTTTCGATGATTAACACAAACCTATTTGTGTTAAAAATAGCTTAGTGGCCGGTACGCTGTAAAAATTGCTGCGCCAGGAACAGCGCAGTAATATTGCGGGCCTCGTTAAAATCCGGATGCGTCAGCAGATCCATCATCTTACTGACCGGCCAGCGCTCCTGAACCAGCGGTTCCGGCTCATCGCCCTCCAGTTTTTCAGGATACAGCCCTTCCGCCAGCAGAATATTCATCTGCCCGGAAAAATAGGACGGGGACATGGTGACGCGGCGCAGCGGTGTCAGTGTGCGGGCACCAAACCCGATTTCTTCTTTCAGCTCACGGTTAGCGGCAGTCAGCATATCCTCACCGGGATCGACAGCACCTTTCGGGAAACCCAGCTCATAGCTGTCCACACCCGCCGCGTATTCCCGGATCAGGATAAGTTCGTTATTTACCACAGGGACAATCAGGACAGATTCACGGGTTGCAGGACGCATACGCTCATAAACCCGTTCCGCACCATTACTGAATTTCAGTGCAACAGACTGAACAGTAAACAAACGGGATTGGGCAACAGTCTCGATGCGGATAATTTTCGGTTTTTGTAATTCAGCCATGTATGCCTCTGTACGTAATATAAAAACGCAGTACAACCATACAGAGTAAAACTGTGCAGGGTGAAAAAGTACCGCTTTGCGAATAAGTAAAAACCGGGGTAAATTCCCTGGTTCACTCACTTATTGCTTTGCTTCATATTACCCGTTCCTGAGACAAAGAAAAGCACCGGGCGGGATGAATAAATAACGGTAACACACAGCATAATCAGCAGGTAAAGGTGAAAATAATCAGTTATAACAGACTGTTATTTCAAATGATTTTTTTTGCATAATCAGAAAAGGCCGATTTTTTAACGGCTTCCTTCACTGTTATGCTGCACAGGCAATTACGACGGGGAAAAAATGACTATCACCCTCATTATAGCGGCCGCTCTGGTGATCGGTTGTCTTATAATGGTTTCTGTTACCAGTCACCGGCGGAAACAGCGCCGGGCGGGTTATGTATTACCTTCACTGGCCAGTCTGACACACCACCGGCCGGGTGCCGGTGAAATTCAGGCCATTGAGCACCACCTGACCTGCGCTGCCCGGCAGGCGGTCAGTAATGATCTGCACTTTACATTACCGGCTTTCCCCAAAAAAAGTGATCACGTCTATCGTCTGTGCAACCGCATCACCCGGTATGCTATCCCGGAGAAAAACGGACAGCAGTGGCATTACTACATTGAAGGCAATGAGGTTTATCTGCCTGCGGTTCTGGATGAATTTATTCAGGCCACAAATGTCATTGATGTGATGTTTACTGCCGGAATACCGATGATTGTCGGTCTGAACGGCCATGACTTACGTGAGTTTACTGACGACTACGCGCTGGCAAGGCCAATGACAAAAAATAACGACGTACCGGTACAGGCCGCGATACTGACTAACAGCAATGCTGATATTGAGTTTCTCGGCACACGCAGAGAGAGCCGGCAGGAATATAACCTGCAGCACAGTCACGGGTTTATCAGCGGCACGCTGATTGTCTGCGGCGTGCTGACGGCGCTCACTGCGGTCTTTATGCCGCCGTTTTTATTTTACTGGATGATGGCCGCCGGAGCCGGGCTGCTGCTGCCGGGCATCATTTTATCCCTGATCCCGATCAGTAACCGCCGCCGTCTGCGGGATATTCAGTGCTACCGGGGGATCCCGAAACGCTGGGGTCTGTTCGGCGATTTTGACCACAGCCAGAAGCACAGCATTTCACTCGGCGGTATCGACCTTATCTACCCGCGCCACTGGGAACCCTGGCTGCATCAGGATCTGGGGTCTGTCACACAGATTGAAATGTATGAGGATCAGCAGGTGGTCCGCCAGGGGAAATACCTCTCGCTGCGTGAGGAATCCACCCGCTTCCCGTATCACCGTTACGGAAAAAATCTGCTGATCGCCCTGACCAGCGCCTTTGCCCTTCTGGTTCTGGCCTGCAATCAGCCGGTCAATTTACCGGTTAAACTGGCCCTGAACTGGCTGACCGGCACAGAAACCAAAGTCACCACCAATTTCAGTGAACTCCAGAATATGCCGCTCTATGTGGGGGATTTTCTCGAGGCCAAAGGCGTGGGAATGTGTTACATGCCGCCGAACCTCTCCGCTCAGGATAAGCCCAATTTCCGCGCATTTGACTGCTCCGGTATTTACTGGAACAACACCTCCCCGCTTCCGGTTCCCGAGTCCGAACAGGTTGATCGCGCCGCCGCGCTGCTTGCCGAACTGAATAACCAGCTGCATCCCGATGCCGGAGCCCGTAAGGTGAACGACAGTCTGCGCAATGTTATCACCCGCTCCGGGATGAGCCTGCTGGATGACTTTTCCTCACTGGTTCTGAAAACCCAGGCATTATGTGAATTTGAAAACAGTGACTGTGTGCGGCTGAAAAACGCCCTCGTCAATCTGGGGAATTCCCCGAACTGGGAAAATTTATTAGCCCGCGCCAAAGCCGGTAAACTGGAGCAATCGAATGTTTTATTGCGTCCGGCAAGTGCAGAGGCCTTGGAAAAGCTGGTTATCGCCACCACATCTACAGCTATAAACAAAGAAGTGGAAAATGCGGCAATGCGGCTGAACAGTCCGCCGCCGGGTGGTGTGCTGCTGATCAGTGACGAAGGCAAATCCCTGGTGGAGAACGCCCCGGTCAATGAACAGACAGAGGAAATGACACCGCTGGCACACTGGCAGTCCCTGCAGAAGCTCTCCAATATGCTGCTGCACACCCCGTTTGAGGTTCAGGGCATTGTCACGGATGTGTCTGTGGATGCCAACGGCACCCGTCATATCCTGCTGCACTTTCAGCCGGATAATGTCATGCTGGCGCGGTTTATCGGCAGCTGCATTTTACTGGTCATCTTTTCCCTTCTGGCCATTATCAACGGCATCTATACGTTTATCCGCTGGCGTCAGCGCCGCCGCCGGATGACGGATATCCGCCGTTATTATGACAACTGCTTCCGGCACGACTACCCTTCCTCTGAGGTGCAGCCGTAACGGCTGCACTGTCTGTCACGGAGTAACCATGCAACAGGCTTCACAGGTCACAGAGCCTGTCCGCCTTGATAAATGGCTCTGGGCGGCACGGTTTTATAAAACCCGCTCCATCGCCAGAACCATGATTGACGGCGGCAAGGTTCATTATAACGGGCAGCGGACCAAGCCCGGAAAACTGGTCGAAAACGGCGCGGTTATCGTCCTGCGTCAGGGAAATGATGAACGGACAATCCGCGTGCTGGGGATCACGGACAAGCGCCTGAGTGCGCCGCTGGCACAGACACTCTGGGAAGAAACCCCGGAGAGCATCGAAAAACGTGAAAAAACCGCACTTGCACGTAAAATGAATGCCCTGACGATGCCGCACCCGGAACGACGTCCTGATAAAAAAGAACGACGGACATTGTTAAAATTTAAACACAGTAATTCAGATACCGCGGAATAACCGGCGGTTAAGACGAGAGAAAATTATGTCTGCACGACAAGATACATTACACCGGTTCCTGTTTAACAAAAGTGATGTCCGGGGAGAACTGGTCAATGCTTCCGGCACATTACAGCAGATCCTGGATAATCATCATTACCCGGAGCCTGTCCGCCGTCTGCTCGGTGAACTGCTGGTCTGCACCAGCCTGCTGACCGCAACCCTGAAATTTGAAGGGGATATCACCGTTCAGATCCAGGGCGACGGCCCGGTCCGTCTCGCTGTGATCAACGGCAACGACCGCCAGCAGATGCGCGGCATCGCCCGTATGAACGGCGATGTGCCTGCCGGTGCCGGTTTCCACGACATGATCGGCAAAGGCTTTATGGTCATCACGATTACACCGCGTCAGGGCGAGCGTTATCAGGGTATTGTGGCACTGGAAGGGGAAACCCTTGAAGCGTGTCTGGATGCCTATTTCCGCCAGTCCGAACAGCTGCCGACCAGCCTGTTTGTCCGCGTTGCGGAGCACGACGGCAAAATGCAGGCCGCCGGGATGCTGTTACAGGCACTGCCGGCATCGGCAGAAGCCCGTACTCAGGAAGAAACACAGAACATGTTCAGCCACCTGATGCAGCTGACTGCCACTATTTCGTCTGATGAGCTCTTTACCCTGGATGCCGAAACCATCCTGTACCGTCTCTATCATGAAGAAGACGTTGTGCTGTATGAACCGGCACCGGTAGCGTTTCATTGCGGTTGTTCCCGCGAACGCTGCGCAGATACGCTGGTAACACTGCCGGAAGAAGATGTTAATCATATTTTGCAGGAAGATGGCAAAATTGATATGGAGTGTGAATATTGCGGTACTCATCATATCTTTGATGAACAGGATATTCATGAAATCCGCACTCAGAAAAACGCCTCTCTGCACTGATTCGTTTTAGCTGACGCAACACCAGGCCGCACCGGGCTCCCCGGATGCGGCCTTTTTGTTTATTTTTTCTTATGGTATCGAGCCAGCTCACAAAATAAACCCAAATAAAATCCGGATTTTCATTTATTTGATAGCAATCGCTGTTAACCAGTCGTAAATAATTATGATATATGGAGATATTCCGACAACCCGGAGGCTTTGGATGAGCGTAAAAACGATGGCTGTGAATGAACTGGAGCAGTATGGTATCCGTGATGCCGCAGAAATAATCTATAACCCGAGTTATGACTTACTCTTTGATGAAGAAACCCGTCCCGGCCTGACCGGTTATGAACACGGTGTTGTCACCACCAGCGGTGCGGTTGCGGTGGATACCGGCATTTTCACCGGCCGCTCACCGAAAGACAAATATCTGGTCAGAGATGATCTCACCCGTGACACCGTCTGGTGGGCGGATCAGGGAAAAGGCAAAAACGACAACAAACCGCTGTCACAGGACACCTGGAATTCCCTGAAACACCTGATCACCAATCAGTTATCCGGCAAACGCCTGTTTGTGGTGGATGCCTTCTGCGGTGCCAATGCTGATACCCGCCTGAAAGTCCGCTTTATTACTGAGGTTGCCTGGCAGGCACACTTCGTCAAAAACATGTTTATCCGCCCGGATGAAAACGAACTGCATGATTTTGAACCGGATTTCATTGTGATGAACGGCGCGAAATGTGTAAATCCGGACTGGCAGGCACAGGGACTGAATTCGGAAAACTTTGTGGCGTTCAATCTGAGCGAGCGCATCCAGCTTATCGGCGGTACCTGGTACGGCGGTGAGATGAAGAAAGGCATGTTCTCCATCATGAACTATCTGCTGCCGTTACAGGGCATTGCCTCCATGCACTGCTCGGCAAACGTGGGTGAAAAAGGGGATGTGGCGATTTTCTTCGGCCTGTCCGGCACCGGTAAAACCACCCTCTCCACCGACCCGAAACGTAAACTGATCGGTGATGACGAACACGGCTGGGATGATGACGGTGTCTTTAACTTTGAGGGCGGCTGCTACGCCAAAACCATTAATTTGTCTGCGGAAGCAGAGCCGGATATTTATCACGCCATCAGCCGCGATGCGCTGCTGGAAAACGTGGTTGTCCGCCCGGACGGCAGTGTAGATTTTGATGACGGCAGCAAAACTGAAAACACCCGGGTTTCTTACCCTATCTATCATATTGAAAACATTGTTAAACCGGTGTCCAAAGCGGGTCACGCCAACAATGTGATTTTCCTGACTGCCGATGCCTTCGGCGTGCTGCCGCCGGTGGCGGAACTGACACCGGAGCAGATGCAGTATCATTTCTTATCCGGATTTACCGCAAAACTGGCCGGTACCGAGCGCGGCGTCACAGAGCCGACACCCACTTTCTCTGCCTGCTTCGGTGCGGCATTCCTGACGCTGCATCCGACACAGTACGCAGACGTACTGGTAAAACGGATGAAGGCGGCCGGGGCAAAAGCGTATTTAGTGAACACCGGGTGGAACGGAACCGGAAAACGCATTTCAATTAAGAATACTCGTGCTATCATAGACGCCATTCTTAGTGGGGATATTGATAAAGCGGCGAAACATACGCTGCCGGTCTTTAATCTGGCCATTCCTCACGAACTGCCGGGTGTCGACAGTCATATACTCGACCCGCGCAACACATATGATAATGTGGCGCAGTGGCAGGAAAAAGCGGAAGACCTTGCAGGGCGGTTTATAAATAATTTTGATAAATATACCGACACGCCGGCGGGTCAGGCTCTGATTAGTGCAGGGCCTTCGCTGTAACCGGATAACAAGAAAAGTAGTGTGAGCAACACAGTAGCCCCGGATCAGATGATCCGGGGCTTTCTGTTTTATTGAGCTGGCGGCAGGTCAAACAGCAGGATTTCACTGTCTTGTGCGGCATTCAGGCTGATTAACGCTTCATCCCATACAGCTACGCCATCACTGGTTTTCACTGTCTGGCCATTCACGGTCAGTTCACCTTTCACCACCTGGATCCAGACCATCCGTCCGCTCTGAGGCTGATATTCCCCCTCTTCACCGGCGGCCAGTGTCCAGCGCCACAGTGTCATGTCCTGAAAAACTTTCAGCGAGCCGTCACGGGCATCCGGGGAAAGCACCAGCTGGCGTCCGTTTGCCGCATCGAACCGGCGCTGCTCATAGCGCGGAGTCAGACCGGTTTTTTCAGGGATAATCCAGATCTGATACAGATGCAGCGGATTATCATTACCCGGGTTATATTCCGAGTGACGGATCCCGGTTCCGGCGCTCATAATCTGGAACTCACCGGCAGGCACCTGCTCTTTATTTCCCATGCTGTCCTGATGCTCTACCGCACCACCCAGCACATAGGTCAGAATTTCCATGTCTTTATGCGGATGGGTGCCGAACCCCTGGCCTTCCGCGATAAAGTCTTCGTTAATAACCCGCAGGGCAGAAAAACCCATAAAGTTACGGTCATAATAATCGGCAAACGAAAAAGTGTGCCAGCTGTCGAGCCAGCCGTGGTTGGCATGGCCGCGTTCATTTGCAGGGCGTACATAGATCATAATTTTTCTCCTCAATCTGATGAGGTTAAGTTTACGTCCTGCCGCTAATTTCACCAGTAGCCGGGTTTAACGCAAGAATTCAAAAAATTTGAATAAGTGCTGAGAGGGGATGCAGAGATAACCATTAAAACCATCTTCTTTCAGACCCGGGTGGCGGGATAACCGGCAAAGCGGAAAGACGCTGACACATCCCTGTCCGCGAAATCTGCTGAATCATCCGGTTTGTGGCAAGGCAACGTTTCCCCGACGCCATTCGTGTTGCAGGAAGGCGGCGACGCAGTGAATCCCCGGGAGCATACATCAGTATGTGACCGGGGTGAGCGAGGAAAGCCAACACACCTGCAGCACTAATGGATAAGGGGAAAAAAGGGAAAAAAAAAGCCAGCACTGGGCTGGCTAAATAAACACTGGAAGCAATGTGAGCAATGTCGTTCTTTCATCTGAACCCTGAAGGTGGTCATCTGAAAGTGATTTGATGATAATAGTTCTCAGTATCATTTGTAAAGCACTTTTTGCTCATGATTTCATATAATCACTGATGTTTTCTGTTAACTCACTGATACAGTGATTTATTTTAATAAAATTAAATAATTCCATAGGGTTATCATGGATTAAACACCCGGTGAAAATGGCAGCGCCTGCGCACATGCCCACGCGGAACTCCACGCCCACTGGAAGTTATAGCCGCCGAGCCAGCCGGTCACATCGGTCACTTCGCCGATAAAATAAAGGCCGGGCACATCGCGGGCTTCCATGGTTTTGGAGGAGAGCGCCTGAGTATCCACACCGCCGAGTGTCACTTCAGCTGTCCGGTAGCCTTCTGTGCCGTTTGGCTGCACCTGCCAGTTCTGTAATTTATCTGTGATTTCCTGCTGCGCGGCTTTGGATAACTGGTTCAGCGCAGTATCCGGCAGGTCACCGGTTGCCTGTAAACACTCCACCAGCCGTTTTGGTAACAGCTTCGCCAGTGCATTACGCAGGCTCAGATTCGGGTGTTTTTCCCGCTGCACGGTAAAGAACTCCGTCAGAACGGTGCCCGGAAGTAAGTTAATGCTCACATACTCACCGGGGTGCCAGTAACTGGAGATTTGCAGGACCGCAGGGCCGGACAGGCCGCGATGGGTAAATAAGATATTTTCCGCGAAGCGGGTGCCATCCTGTGCGGTAACTGTCGCAGGCACTGCCACGCCGGACAGTGTCTGTAAGGCTTCCAGCAGCGGTTTATGCAGCGTGAAAGGCACCAGTGCGGCGCGGGTCGGTAATACCGGCAGGCCAAACTGTTCCGCCAGGCGGTAACCCAGCGGAGTCGCACCCAGCCCCGGCATCGATAATCCGCCGCTGGCCACCACAAGTGAGTGAGCGCTCACAACCTTTCCGTTTACGGTCACACAGAAATCATCGCCCTGTTTCTGTACCTCCGTCACCTCACTGCGCAGGCGGATAACCACATTCCCCGACTCACATTCTGCCAGCAGAAGATCAACTATCTGCTGTGCGGAATCATCACAGAAAAGCTGGCCGAGGGTTTTCTCATGATAGGCAATCTGATATTTCTGCACCAGGGCAATAAAGTCCCACTGCGTATAACGGGCGAGCGCTGACTTACAAAAATGCGGATTTTTGCTCAGATACGCCGCCGGTTCGGTATAAAGGTTGGTAAAATTACAGCGCCCGCCCCCGGACATCAGGATTTTCCGCCCGGCTTTTTTGCCGTTATCCAGCACCAGTACCCGCAGCCCGCGCTGCCCTGCCTGCGCGGCACAGAACAGTCCGGCGGCACCCGCGCCTATTACAATCGCGTCAAACTTTTCCAAAATAATGTTCTCTGTGTCTTAAAATGTGGAGAAATTCCGATAAATGTCTTAAATTTGTCATGATGATTAAATCAGGCCAAAAATTTATTCTTTTCAGGAAAGGAGCCTAATCCGATGATATACAAGGGTTAATAATTCCTTAAGCTGATTTGATGAAGGTATCAAATCAAAAAAAGGCCATATTTCACTTCCCCGGGACGCATTTGTCGCTGATAATGCGCCGCGTTCATGTCCAACAACTGGCTTAACGTCTATGCTACATCTATTTACAGGCCTGGAATTTCACACCGGCCTCTTGTTAGTACTGGCACTGATCTTTGTGCTGTTTTACGAAGCCATCAACGGCTTCCATGATACCGCAAACGCGGTGGCAACTGTTATCTATACCCGTGCAATGCGCGCGCAGCTTGCTGTCGTCATGGCCGGTGTATTTAACTTCCTCGGGGTACTGCTCGGCGGTCTGAGCGTGGCGTATGCGATCGTGCATCTTCTGCCCACGGACTTACTGCTGAATGTCAGTTCGGCCCATGGTCTTGCCATGGTCTTTTCCCTGCTTCTCGCCGCTATCATCTGGAACCTGGGCACCTGGTACTTCGGTATCCCGGCCTCAAGTTCTCATACCCTGATCGGCGCCATTATCGGGATCGGCCTGACCAACGCAATTGTGACCAACAGTTCCGTGGTTGATGCGCTGAATATTCCGAAAATGATCAGCATTTTCCTTTCTCTGATTCTGTCACCGCTGGTCGGCCTGGTGATCGCCGGATTAATGATCTGGTTCCTGCGCCGCTACTGGAGCGGCACGAAGAAACGCCGCCGTATCCACTTAACACCGGCAGAACGTGAGAAAAAAGACGGCAAACGCAAACCGCCATTCTGGACGCGTACCGCCCTTATCCTTTCCGCAGTCGGCGTCAGCTTCTCACACGGCGCAAACGACGGGCAGAAAGGTATCGGTCTGATTATGCTGGTTCTGATTGGTGTCGCCCCTGCCGGCTTTATGGTGAATATGAATTCCAGTGATTACGAAATCGCCCGTACGCGCGATGCCGTGGTCAACCTGGAGCAGTATTACACCACGCATAAGGATGCACTGGCACACGCCATTGAGCTGACCCCGGCCCTGAACACGGAGAATACCGTTCTCAATGAACAGTTCCATTGTGACAGCTCCCGTACCGGCATCGTATTAAGACAGGCTCAGGATCTGCTCGGTAATATTCATACCTATGATGATTTATTACCGGAACAGCGCAGCCAGATGCGCCGTCTGCTGATGTGTATTTCGGATACCGCCGCAGAAGTGGCGAAATTACCGGAAACCAAACCGGAAGATGCGCGTTTCCTGAAACGTCTGTCCAATGACCTGCTGAATACCGTTGAGTATGCACCTATCTGGATCATCATTTCTGTCGCGCTGGCGCTCTCTCTGGGCACCATGTTCGGCTGGAAACGTGTTGCAGTGACTATCGGTGAGAAAATCGGTAAGAAAGGCATGACATACGCCCAGGGCGTGTCTGCGCAGGTCACCGCGGCTGTCTCCATTGGTGTGGCAAGTTATACCGGGATGCCGGTATCCACCACCCAGGTGCTCTCCTCTGCGGTGGCAGGTACGATGATTGTTGACGGTGGTGGTGTTCAGACCAAAACCATCAAAAACATCATGCTGGCCTGGATTCTGACACTGCCGGTGTCCATTATCCTGTCCGGCGTGCTCTACTGGATCTCCCTGCAGATTATCTGACCGCAGGTTGCTATCCTCTGAAACAGGAAAGCCTGACACGTGTGTCAGGCTTTTTTTTGCATCCGGTAACCGGTTACGGCCAGATAATCATCATCAGCAGAGAGGCAATCACAATCCCGCATATCGCACTGATCATGGTGAACTGACGGCGGATACGTTCGCAGCGTAAAATCACTTCAGGGTCATGGTGAGTGAGATATTCCCGCTGATTGATATAGCGGATAAGGCGCAGCTGCTTCTGCCACTGGGTGTGGTCAGTAAACGCATTATTGCCGCCGACAGCGTGGTAGAGCAGCGGGTCGCTGTCACGCAGGACGGAGAGTAATGCCCGGGTGGATGAATAAAACCGGATCATGTTAATCAGACAAAGAAAACATAACGCCCAGAACAGTGTAAGTATACTGAACATAATCCACTCCTTAGACTATCTGCGGAGAAGGAACCGGTGATATCAGTGTCTATCACATCATACTGACAGTATTTTATGTATTCAGTATGAACAATGCTGTGAAGTTCCACAAACTCTCACATTCTTTCACGATAATCTTCTGAAAATATCCGTTTTGCCACTCTCAACCTTGTGAGAAGTGCGCAGACTGGTATATCTTATAAATCAGACATTCTCTGCTGCCTGATAAAAGCATTGAGTTGTGATCAGCATTACACTCTTTAATGATATTAAGCAGTTATAGTATTCATAAAGGATAGCGGCGCAAGCCCTGCCAACCCCTTAACCTTTTGAACGGAAGGAGTTTCTTATGGCATATAAACATATTCTGGTCGCAGTCGATCTTTCGCCTGAAAGTGAAGTGTTAGTAAGCAAAGCAGTTTCTATGGCAAAACCTTACAACGCCAAAGTTTCTCTGATCCACGTTGATGTCAATTACTCTGACTTATACACCGGACTTATCGATGTTAACCTGGGTGATATGCAGCAGCGTATTACTGAAGAAACCAGTAATTCACTGAAAAATCTGGCGAAAAACTCCGGTTATGAGATTCAGGAAATGCTCAGCGGCAGCGGTGATCTCGGCCAGGTATTAGTCGATGCCATCAGAAAATATGATATGGACCTGGTTGTCTGCGGACACCACCAGGATTTCTGGAGCAAACTGATGTCTTCCGCCCGTCAGCTGATTAACACCGTTCATGTCGATATGTTAATTGTTCCGCTGCGGGATGATGATAACGCATAATCCTCTGCTGAAAAATTATTCATATAAAATGCCTGCTTATGCAGGCATTTTTTTTGGCTGAAAATGCGGCAGCCGGATATGCCAAAAAGGCCGTCAACGAATTTTTTTTGTCATATATGAAAAAAACAGCTTGAAAACAGGATATAAACAAGAGATAAATTCAAGTGGTAAATGCAAACACATCTCACATTATTCGAAAAATAAAACAAAAATGTTCGGGATACCTCACAAAGTAACGTAACCCGATATCATTCGTGTCACAGATATGACGTACGCGAAAATATTCCGGAGAACCTGCCCCGGGAGACAAGTGCGGCCTGCATAACTGCTGCATGAATGAGAAGGGCATGACAGACAGGAAATCAACATGAGTAACTTTATCTCTTTGGAAACGTTTCTGGAAAATGTTCAGCGCCGTGACCCGTCACAGCCGGAATTTCTCCAGGCGGTGCGCGAAGTTTTCTCCACACTATGGCCGTTCCTTGAAAAGAATCCGCAGTACCGCGATCAGAACCTGCTCGCCCGCTTTGTTGAGCCGGAGCGTGTGATTCAGTTCCGTGTGACCTGGGTTGACGATCAGGGTCAGGTACAGGTAAACCGCGCATGGCGTGTGCAGTTCAGCTCCGCTATCGGCCCGTTCAAAGGCGGCATGCGCTTCCATCCGTCCGTAAACCTCTCCATCCTCAAATTCCTCGGCTTTGAGCAGACACTGAAAAATGCCCTGACCACACTGCCGATGGGCGGCGGGAAAGGCGGTTCTGACTTTGATCCGAAAGGCAAAAGCCAGGGTGAAGTGATGCGTTTCTGCCAGGCGCTGATGACCGAGCTGTACCGTCATCTGGGCGCAGATACGGATGTCCCTGCGGGTGATATCGGCGTCGGCGGCCGTGAAGTCGGCTACATGGCGGGGATGATGAAAAAACTGTCCAACAACACCGCCTGTGTGTTTACCGGTAAAGGTCTCTCCTTCGGCGGCAGTCTGATCCGTCCGGAAGCCACCGGTTACGGGCTGGTTTACTTCACTCAGGCCATGCTGGAACGTCACGGGATGAGCTTCGACGGTATGCGTGTTGCGGTTTCCGGCTCCGGTAACGTGGCGCAGTACACCATCGAAAAATGCCTGTCACTGGGTGCGAAAGTGATCACCGCATCTGACTCCTCCGGTACCGTGGTTGACGAAGACGGTTTCACCGCCGAAAAACTGGCGCGTCTGACCGAAATCAAAGACCGTTACGGCCGTGTGGAAGAGTACGCGAAAGAGTTCGGCCTGGTGTATCTGAAAGATCAGACTCCGTGGGCTGTTCCGGTGGATATCGCTCTGCCGTGCGCCACTCAGAACGAGCTGGATCTGGCTGATGCTGAAGTGCTGATCAAAAACGGCGTTAAAGCGGTGGCGGAAGGCGCAAACATGCCGACCACTATCCCGGCAACCGATGCCTTCCTGGCGGCAAATGTCCTGTTTGCACCGGGCAAAGCAGCGAATGCGGGCGGCGTGGCAACATCCGGCCTGGAAATGTCACAGAACTCTGTCCGTCTCGGCTGGAAACGTGAAGTGGTGGATGAGCGTCTGCATCACATTATGCTGGATATCCACAATGCATGCGTTGAGTACGGCAGTGAAGAAAAACAGACCAACTATGTGCAGGGTGCGAATATCGCCGGCTTCGTGAAAGTCGCTGATGCCATGCTGGCGCAGGGTGTGCTGTAAGTCTGTAAACTGTTACTGAAAAACGTCACAGTGTCGAAGGGGGTATAACAAGCGTTACGGAAGTCTCACTTGTTGCCCCTTCGCGAAACGGGAACTGCCCTGTCCCCTTTTCAGATGTTATTCAGTGTTATCCCTCTGCTTTCACGCAGGGATAGATATCAAAACGATGGTTTTTGGTTTCAATCGCCGCAGCGGCTTTCTGCCCGGCTAACGGCTCCGCATAATCCGGACGTTTCACCACCACACGACGGGTTGCCAGCGCCAGTGCAGGCGCCAGCAGAAGATCCGCATCCTCATCCGCGCCCACCAGCGACTGAAACACCCGCATTTCTTTCTTCACCAGCGCACTTTTCTGCCGGTGCGGATACATCGGGTCGAGATAGACCACATCCGGCGGCGGTGTGATTTCCGCCAGCGCATCAATCCCGGACGCATGGATAAGGATCATTCTCTCCTGCATCCATCCCCCGATTTCACTATCCCGGTAAGCCCGCTGTAAACCATCATCCAGCAATGCCGCAACGACCGGATGACGCTCAATCATCCGCACATGACAGCCCAGCGATGCCAGCACAAAGGCATCACGCCCGAGACCGGCTGTCGCGTCCACCACTGACGGAAGATAGGATTTCTTAATCCCGGCAGCCTTTGCCACCGCTTCACCGCGTCCGCCGCCGAAACGGCGGCGGTGTGCCATCGTCCCCCCGGCAAAATCCACACGGATCCCGCCGAGTTTCGGTTCATCACACTTGCGCAGCTCCAGCCCTTCCGCCGTCAGCACCAGCGCCATCAGCGCGGTATCATCATGCTCCAGGCCCCACCGCGCCGCCAGTACATCAAGGGCGCAGCTGTCTGCGCCCTGTTCACACTGTAAACGAATCTTCACGTATTACCCGTTGATTCCGTAGCCTTTTAACATCGCATCCAGTTCCGGCTTACGGCCGCGGAAGCGCTCAAACAGGACCATCGGCTCTTCCGAACCACCCCGGCTGAGAATGTTATCCAGGAAAGACTGCCCGGTGACCGGGTTGAAGATACCTTCCTCGCTGAAGCGGGAGAATGCATCCGCCGCCAGCACATCCGCCCACAGATAGCTGTAGTAACCGGCAGCATAACCACCGGCAAAGATATGACTGAACGCGTGCGGGAAACGGCTCCACGGCGCAGCAGGCACCACAGAGACTTTTTCTTTCACGGACAGCAGTGTCGGCATCACCTGAGCGCCGGTTGCCGGGTCATATTCCGCATGCAGACGGAAATCAAACAGCCCGAACTCCAGCTGACGCAGAATAAACATCGCAGACTGATAATTCTTCGCGGCCAGCATATTGTCGAGTAGTGACTGCGGCAGCGGCTCACCGGTTTCATAATGACCGGAGATAAAGGCCAGCGCCTCCGGCTCCCAACACCAGTTTTCCATAAACTGGCTCGGCAGCTCGACCGCATCCCACGGTACACCATTGATGCCGGAAACATCCGCCACATCAATCTGTGTCAGCATATGATGCAGGCCGTGTCCGAACTCATGGAACAGCGTCAGCACTTCATCATGGGTAAACAGCGCCGGTTTGCCGCCGACCGGTTTGTTAAAGTTACAGGTCAGATACGCAACCGGTTTTTGCAGGGAATTATCTTTGTGGCGCATACGGCCGATGCAGTCATCCATCCACGCCCCGCCGCGTTTGTGCTCACGGGCATACAGATCCAGATAGAAACTGCCGCGTAATTCACCGTCCTTATCAAATAAATCAAAGAAACGGACATCCGGATGCCAGGTTTCCACCCCGAAACGCTCTTTGGCGGTGATCCCGTAGATCCGGCGGATCACTTCAAACAATCCGCTGATCGCTTTTTCTTCCGGGAAGTACGGACGCAGCTGCTCATCACTGACAGAGAACAGATGCTGTTTTTGCTTATCCGCAAAATAGGCCATATCCCACGGTTCGAGTTTATCAACGCCGTAATGTTCTTTGGCAAAGGCGGCCAGCTGAGCCACTTCCTGCTCACCCTGATGATGGGCACGCTCCGCCAGGTCATTCAGGAAATCCAGCACCTGCTGCGGGTTTTCCGCCATTTTTGTAGCGAGGGATTTTTCCGCGTAGTTTTTAAAACCGAGTAACTGTGCCAGCTCATGGCGCAGCGCTAAAATCTCCGCCATCACACTGCTGTTATCCCACTTACCGCCGTTCGGCCCCAGCTCGGAAGCGCGGGTGCCGTAGGCTTCGCTCATCTCTTTGCGCAGCTCGCGGTTATCGGCGTAAGTCATTACCGGCAGATAGCTCGGCATATCCAGGGTAAACAGCCAGCCCTTCTCACCTTTGGATTCCGCCAGCGCCTGTGCTGCAGCAACCGCGCTCTCCGGCAGACCGGCCAGCATGCTTTCATCGGTGATGAGTTTGCTCCAGCCCATGGTTGCATCCAGCACATTATTGCCGAACAGCGACCCCAGCTCAGACAGGCGGGCAGAAATCTCGCCGTAGCGCTTTTGTTTCTCCGGTGGCAGACCAATGCCGGATAACTCAAAATCACGCAGTGAATTTTCCACTGACTTGCGCTGTGCCTGAGACAGTGACGCAAACGCCGGGCTGTTTTTCAGTGATTTATAGGCGTTATACAGCCCTTCGTGCTGACCCATCCAGGTGCTGAATTCTGACAGCAGCGGCAGGCACTGCTCATAAGCTTCCCGCAGTTCAGGGCTGTTTTTGACAGAGTTCAGATGACTGACCGGCGACCAGACACGGGATAATTTATCCCCCGCTTCCGCCAGCGGCACACACACATTTTCCCATGTAAAATCAGGTGCATGACTCACCACCTGCTCTACCGTCTGACGATAATTATCCAGCGTTTCTTTCACCGCAGGCACAATACATTCCGGATTGATGGCAGAAAATGCCGGTAACTGATTCTGAGTCGGGGTAAGCAAAGGGTTCATCATAAACCATCCTGTTGGCTGCTGGTGCACGTCCGCCGCAGCGCACATACACATGAAAAATGAAAATCGAAACTCTCTATAAGATGGGGACACAGTCAGGCAAGTTCAATGATTTTTAGTGTTATTATGCTGATTAAAAATCATTCTCGTAAAAAATCGCACGATACTGATGTATCTCAAAGGAAAAAACGCAAGAGAACTTTTGAATCCCTGCCGGAAAGCGTATACTGTGCAACCTCAAAACGGAAGATCATCGTCCCCGGTGGGGCGGCCGGACTTCAAATCCGGTTGGGGCCGCCAGCGGTCCCGGGCAGGTTCGACTCCTGTGATCTTCCGCCACTTCAGTTTCTCCCCGACATCAATATCATCATGACTACACTAAAATTCCCCGCAATATCCATAATTATTGAAACAAACAAAGAAACATTGTCTCTGCTATTTCACCTTCATATAAAAATAAACCGTTATACTCTTGGATATTTTTGCATAAAAATCAATGGTATTTAATATAATTGCCACACAATAATAAATATAACCCCATAATATTATTAATAATTAAACTCAATTTCTCGAAAAGTTAAATAACCTAAAATTTAAACAAAAAAATCAAAACACTTTATTTAGTTTTGTTTTTAGTTTAAAAGTCTAATTTTAATTTATTTTAGTTTACACATATAGAAATAAATATAATAATAAAACTTACCATTCTTAATGAGATAAATAATAATGTATTACTATCATTTATTAAATAGTGAAAAAAACACGTATCAAACAAAAAAATCACAAAATAAATTTAATATTAATTACGAAAAAAAGATAAATGAACTCCTGGGGGGATATATCAGAAAGAAAAGAAAAACACTCGGATTATCCGGCCATGTAATAGCAGGCAAAATTGGTATAAGCCAGCAACAGTACTCACGTTACGAAGGTGGCTCCAGCAGTATGACACTAGCAAAACTACTATTAATAATCAGTCAATTAGATGTTAATCCTAATGACTTCACTGAGGATTTCATGTCTATGGTAGAATTAATTTATAAACAAAATAATAGTCAAAAAAATTAAATTACAACTACTAATATAATTTTATTTTCCAGATAATTATCTTTTATTTACAGTAGAACGAATACATATCATTTGTAAAAAAAATATACCCACCACTCTTTTGTGGATAAAGAAAAATATCCATTTCTGAGTTTGATTTTAAATATGGCTGCGTAATATATTTTTCTAATATAATTGAGTTTGTATTATCACTGGAAAGAATAATATTTTTTGTTGATCTTATTTTTATACTATCACCAATCCTGATAAAATCAAGATATACTTTTCTGGCAATATCACTTTCAATATTATTGTTTCTAAGCTTTCCCTTTATATTAACCCATCCTTCATTATCACCCAAGGTGTATGATATATTTAATGATACATTAATATTGTCAGCAATTGATATTGTCCTGAACGATGAGCGGCAAACTATTTCACTCGGCTCATTTAATGTATATATAAATATAACTGAAAAAATTATTACCGATGTGTAAATAACAGATTTTATAATATTCTTCTTCATTTTAATCTAACCAGTCAATAATATAATAAGATATACATTCATTTGCTTTTATTGAAAATGAATCCAACTCTTTCATACAATATATAATTGATAATTTATTCGTGAAATTCCTTCTCATAATATACATATATTTATAATCACTGAATGAATTAGAAATTACCTCATCAGAAATAAACTGAGATAAACTTTCATCCAGATCTGTTTTTTTATTACATAAAATGACTTTATCTTTTATTGTTCCACAGTATGTGAAATTTGTTAAACTACTATTTCTTCTTTGATGATTAAAATACAAAATAATTATTGTTATAGTCAGCACTATAAATAAAATTTGAATGATTATTTTCTTTATATCTTTCCTTGAAAAAAGTAATATTTTTTTTACCTTTTTACTATTTTTAATACGACCATCCGTACTTAATGTTGTTATAATAGATTTAACTTCATCTTCAGATTTACCTCTAACAAGTAAACTATTATTATTACTACAAGATAACTCCCTATTATCTACAGATAAATAGTCTATTACAATATCATCACTAAGTTTATATCCTTTCTTAGGTATATTTTTTATAACATCAGATTGACCATCTAATTCATAGAATGCTTTCCGGAGCAATAATATGTTTTGATAAAAAGTACTAATGGTAACAAATTTTTTCTTCTCTCCCCACCCTACATTAAAAAGATCATCCTGAGATATAACATCATTATTACCATTTAATTTATTCCTTATAAGATGAAGAAGAATATTAGATGCCGGTGTCAATAATTTTCTTTTACCCCCATCTTTTATCAAGGCTATTTCTTTTTTACTATAATTAAATTCAAACTTACCATCTATAATGTAAACAGTATCTGATTTCATGGTTATTTTCTTACATAAATTGGTAGATATATAATACCACTATACTACAGAGACGAGTGACACATAAATTGAATTAAATCATAAAAAACTAAATTAAATTTGAGTTCAAAAATTTAGCTTAAGTTCATACCATGCATAACGGCATGAAAAATAAGGATAAATACTTGCATATCACTTTTTTATATAAAACTAAAGACTTAAATAGATTATTTAGTTTACCTTGCAAGTAACAACAGTATCATTGTTATCGCACCGATTTTTAATTATCTTGTTCGACAAATGATAATACAAACGATTATCAGCCACTATTTTTATATACGTATCACATTGCATTATAAATTTTTTATAATAACAATGTTAAGGACATCAACATGAGAAGTATTAATACAAAAATAGCAGGAATCTCATTATTAGCTTCTTTAGTATCCATGGGAACTTATGCTGACTCAACAGGAACCATTACATTTAATGGTGAATTAACTGATACAACCTGTGAGGTCGATATTAACGGGCAAGGCTCTGATGCAACTGTTGTACTACCAACTGTAGGTATCAATGAATTAGTTACTCCAGGAGATGTTACGGGCAGAACTTCATTTAATATGAACCTGACTAATTGTGTTATTGGTACAAATGGTAACCATAACAAAGTTGCAGCATTCTTCCAACCAGGGAGCACTGTAGATTTAGGAACCGGGCGATTAATAAATACCAGTGGTTCTGCAGGAAGTGTTGGCCTTCAACTTTTAGACGCATCAAATAACTATTCTGCAATTAACATTGGAAATACTGACCAGGTTAACAGTACCGCTTATATAAATATTAATTCTGACGGAAGCGCACTATTACCATATGCCGTCGAATACTATGCTGACGGACAAACCACACCAGGAACCGTTGTCAGCTCAGTTATATATAACCTTCAATATAAGTAAAAATAAAATTAAGGAGGGACCTCCCTCCTTATTGATTGAGAATCATGTTATGAAAGCAAACCATTTTCTTTCTTATTCATTTTTATTTTTAATAACATTTTTTACAACACTATCCTGCCGGGGAGGTGTGATTATTAATGGTACTAGTATCATTTATCCAGACAACGAAAAAGAGATTACGGTTAAATTAACAAACAAAGGAAAATACCCAGTTCTTGTACAAAGCTGGATTGATAACGGAAACTCAGATGAATTACCGGAAAACATTAGTGTTCCATTTTTTTTGACACCACCAATTAACCGAATTGATCAGGGTAAATCACAAACACTACGTATCAGCCGGATAAAAGATATTAATAGTTCCGTAAATGAAGAATCTATTTATTGGTTAAATGTATTAGAAATACCGCCAAAACCGAATGAGGCTAATGCTGAATATGCAAATAACCTTCAGATTGCATTAAGAACACGGATCAAGTTGTTTTATCGTCCTGAATCGATAAAAAAAACATTATCGTCAACAGAGGCGGCTGAACAACTCGAGTGGTCAGTGGTTGATGGAGATTTGTCAGTAACAAATAATTCTCCTTATCATGTTTCTTTGGTTTCAATAATACTTAAATATAACAAATACAATGAAGTTATTGAAGGGGAAATGATATCACCAAATAGCACAAGAAAATTTAAAACTAAAAATACAATCTCTGATATTTCAGACAAAACCATACTTTATGAATATGTGAATGATTGGGGTGCTGTTAATCAGGTTAACTATTCACCAGGAAAAAATTAAATTTCCCGATGTAAGGATATTCACATATGTCAAAAATAAATTCATCTTCGTTAATGAAGGCGATGCTCATTACACCTCTCACGTCAGCTATATTTTTTAGTATAAGTGCCTGTGGAAATGAACCTGAATATAAAATTTCTGACTCTGTATATTTCAATCCTGTTTTTTTAAATTCTGGGAATACTGAAAGCATCGATCTATCTCGTTTTGAACATGGTGGTTCTGCATCACCAGGTGTATGGCCAACCGCAATTTATGTGAATAATGATCGGATATCCTATAATTCTGTTTTATTTACAGAGCAGAGTAACAAGAAAGTCACACCATGTATTACATTGGATATTATAAAAAAAATAAACTTTAACTACACTGAACTTTCCGGGGAGTTTCTTGATAAATTAAGTAATGAAACCGAATGCTATCCGATTGACAAATTACTGCCAGATACATTTGTCACTTACGACTCCAGCAATGAAAGGCTTGATATTAGTATTCCTCAGTCTTTACTGAATAATAAAGAAAGAGGATATATAGATCCGTCTTTATGGGACCATGGAATACCAGCTGTATTAGTCGGATATAATTTGAGCCATTATTTTTCAAAGATTGAAGGTATATCTTCCCGTTCATTTTATGCCGGCATCAATGCCGGTATTAATTTAGATGCCTGGTATTTTCGCCATGACGGACATTACAACTGGCAGGAGCATACCGGAAAACACTATGAATCAATAAATAATTTTGTACAGCGTGATATACCGGCGATCAAAGGGCGAATTCGTATCGGAGAAACAATCACAGAGGGAATTTTATTTGATACTCTGCCATTCAGAGGTATCGAGCTTGTCAGTGATGATCGCATGTTGCCGTTATCACGCCGTGGCTATGCACCGGAAGTCAGAGGTGTTGCCCGGACAAACGCCAGGGTAATCGTTTCCCAAAATGGAAGGATTGTCTATGAAACTACCGTATCACCGGGAGCATTTGTTATTAATGACCTGAATGCTACAGGTTATGGTGGTAATTTGGACGTGGCTATCAATGAAGCTGATGGTGGCAAGCAAACTTTCTCTGTTCCGTATTCATCAGTCGCTCAGTTACTCCGTAAAGGAACTCATCAATATGATCTTGTGGCCGGAAAATTGAATGATCCTTCCGTCTCCCATCGGTTTGATTTATATCAGCTGACTTATCTCAGAGGACTAACAAATTATATTACCGGATTCGGTGGTATCCAAAAAAGTGATAATTCATATACTGCATTACAGGCAGGAGGCTCATTCAGTACACCAGCAGGTGCATTCTCTGTCAGTGCGATACATGCCAAACCACACTTTAAAAACACCAATATTTCTGACAATGGCGGTCAAAGTTATCAGATTAGTTACAGTAAATATATCCAGAATACTGATAGTAACCTGACAATTGCTGCCTATCGCTATTCCACTTCAGGATATTTTGATTTTTTATCCGCCATGAAAACATTAGATGCCGAGTCTCACGGGGATTCTGTTGTAAATATCCGCAGACCTAAAAATCGTTTTAATATCACAATGAATCAGGGATTGCCTGGAAAGTTCGGACAATTTTATATCACAGGTTATACCCAAAATTACTGGGAGAACAATAACTCAGATCTTCAATATCAGCTTGGTTACAGTAACACATTGAATAGATTAAGCTTTAGCATTAATGCCGGACGAAGCAGAAATATACATGGAAAAATGGAAAATAATTTTTACTTAAATATGTCTATGCCGCTTGCTGATTATTCACATAGCCATATACCAATGCTAAATGCCAGTATTAACCATAACGGTAACGGGAGAACCGGTGAGCAGATTGGATTATCCGGAAGCCTGGGTAAAGAGATGCAATATAATTACGGTATGACGGCAGCTAATTACAACCAGGGTGCAGGAAGCAGTATTTCTGTAAACGGAGGATGGCGCTCACCTTATACTCATTTAACCGGCAGCTATAGTGCAGGCCGTCACTATCAAAATCAGTCTCTTAATACCAGCGGGACACTTATCGGGTGGTCTGGCGGAGTGGTAATGACACCTTACACCGGCAATACATTCGCAATCGTTGAAGCCAAAGATGCACAAGGTGCAAAAGTTGGTGGTTACCCGGGAATTCGTATCGACGCATGGGGTCATGCAGCTGTTCCGTATTTAAATCCGTATGAAATGAATGAAATAAATATTGATCCAAAAGGTTTGCCACACAGCGTTGAGTTGCATAATACGACAGAAAAAGTCGCACCTTATTCAGGAGCTGTAACAAAAATAGATTTTAAGACCCAACGAGGTATACCGTTATTAATCAAAACGATACAGGAAAATAATCAACCTGTTCCATTTGGTGCAGATGTCTTAAATGAAAGTGGACAGCATGTCGGTAATGCTGGTCAAAATGGTCAGGTTTTTGCTCGTGTAGAAAATAATACCGGAACTCTGACAGTTAAATGGGGAAAAACAAAAAACCAACAATGCAGATTTATTTATAGCATAGTAGCTAATCAAACCAACGAATTTAATCAAATTAATTCAATATGTAACAAATAGAAAGAATTAGACTTACTGTATTTATTTTTATATTAATTTGGTAATGGGGATGACATGAAAATTATAGCAAAATTATTTTTAATAATTTTATTATTTCCGGATATAAGTATAGCAAATACAGTGACATGCACTCCGAATACCACCTGGCCCGGAGAATCCGCAAACGTTAATATATCAGGTATCGTTTCTATCGGAGAAGATGCACCGATTGGAACTGTTATTTATTCAGCTGAATATACATCCCAAAAACTCACCGGAATAGTATGCAGCTCTGAAGAAGTCTGGCCATCCACTACTACATATATTGATTTACCGGTTGCTGCTGAAATTAATTCAGCTCCCTTACCTGTTGTACCGGATATCACCGGACCATACGGAGAAACCGTGTATAAAACCAATATACCCGGTATCGGTGTATCTGTTGCGATAAAGACAGATGGCAATTCAAGAGGCAACATTCCCTATCATTTCATACGGAAGTCACGTCCCAGTTCGCCGGGTGTTGTTGGGGGAGGATCTAATTCAGGTTTCAAAACATATATCTATGTTAATTTAGTTAAAACAGGGGGTTATACTTCAGGTACAGTAGACGGAAGTCTTTTTCCATCAATAAAAATAACATTCACCGACCCGGTATATCCGGAGACACAGTTTGTTGGATTTCCTTTTTTGATGAATACACTAAACTTTTCCGGACAAACACAAATTATTACCAGTACCTGTAATATTATTACACCACATATTACTGTCCCTCTGGGAAGCCATGATGTCAGCGAATTCAGAGGAATAGGAACATATACAGAATGGAAAAATGCGTCCATCGAACTGACCGGTTGCAAGAATTTTTCTCCGGGCTTTTACTCTGCAACATCTGCTACGCAAAAAGTTACCGGCAGCGGAACATTTTCTGTTGGTCCGCCGGATACGCGTAACCGGATTTATGTTGTGTTATCACCTGTAACGGGTGTTATTTCCCGGGAGCAAGGCATAATTGCACTGGAGCCATCAAATGATACCGCATCGGGTTTAGGCATACAGGTAGGGATAGATAATAACGGAACAATCTTGCCGGTTCCGATTTCATCTGAATACGATCTTGATGTACCGGATGATAGTAACTTCACACTACGGATTCCGTTGTTTGCCCGCTATATTCAAACTGATGTTCCCGTTAAAGCGGGAACAGCAAACAGCGCTCTGATTTATACCATTAATTACTATTAATATTTTTGTCATGTTACCGGAGAACAGCATGGACGCTGTAAATACTCAGACAAAAAAACCTCCCCCGTATTACTGAACAGATACAGTGCCAGAAAGCGTGTCCACTTCCCCTGATAAGTGGCGGGTGTATTTACGGGTAGAAGAGATTTTCACGCTGGCGGCAGACTACGAACCTTCAAATAAAGAAACCACACGTTTCTTTCAGACCATTCAAAATAAACTGTATTTTGCCTGATTATTAACGCCCGGTTTATGCCAAAACCGGACGTTATAAGCATTGAGAAGTAGCTGCTGACTAGAAATCAGTCTTAGAAAAACCGGTCATGTCATCCAGTCCCATTTCGCGGCCTAACGCCGTCATCGGATGGACAATAATCAGGCCCCGCACCGCTTTCTTCAGCTTGCCGATATCAGCCTGTTCTTTCTTAGTGATAGAACGTTTGAACGGCATATCCACCAGCTTCTGCGCTTCTTTGCTGAGTTTCTTGCTGCGTTGTTCCTTCAGACGGGCAATGTCAGTTTCCAGCGCAGCTTTTTCTTTCTCAAGTTCAGCGTACTTTTCCGTTTCGTTCTTTTGCAGCATACCTGCCATCTGGTGACGGGTAAGGTCTAAACGGTCGCTGAGAAGCTTGATTTGTGCTTTTTCGTTTTCTTTCATTTTAATTAACCATGAATAAATTTCTTACCGGCAAGTATACACCATTCTGTATTTATCCGGCTCAGTAAACGCATTCAATATCAGCGCTGTTACCTGCAGACAAAAATCCCCGGTCCGGACGGCGGCTGATGTCGGAAGCAACCGGAAAACACGAATCAGAACTATCCCGGATACGGGAATGTGGATATCACATTTTTTTCATTCCGCAGAAATAACGTAATATTATAGAAAATAAACACCTGATTCTTACCCGAATGGCTAATTTCCCGTCATCAAGTAACATCAAACGATTACCTTTTAATATTTTCACATCTTTAGCCTGTCAGATAGTAATTTGAGGAAGAAAAAAAACGAATAAAAAGGTAGCTTTACAGAACAGCTATATTTTTATTCCATTTTAATCGATGGGATACATTTATTTTAACGGAAAACTGACAGGGATATTTTATGAAAGTGTTATTTGGCTGTTTTCTCTTTATTTTTATGTCCGCATCCGGCTATGCCTGCTGGGCACCTAACTGCTACGGGGCTGTCGGTTTTGCCCCGAAAACCGGCCAGACATCCGCGGGTACCGATTATTCAACTGCCCGGGAAGCTGAACAGGCACTGAAAGAAGATTGCCCGTCCTGCGAGTATATGACATTCAATAACTCTTGCGGCACTATTGTGTATTCCCGCCGCTATGATTTTACCGGAACATATTATGGCGGCAGTGATCGGGATCTCCGCTCATATGCTCTCACACAATGCGAAGAAAAAATAAACGATATTAATCTGAATAAACCCCGTAATGATAAACGCCGTTCCAAAGTACGCAGCCTTGCAGAAACAGACTGTAAAATTACAGTTTTAGCCTGCACGTACCGCGTCTATTAACCATTTTTAAGCAAAGATAATGATTATCTTTATAGTGATAAATAGCTTCCGGGATGATAAATATGATCACAAAAATGAAATTACTGTTATGCGTATTCCCTCTGATACTGACAGGATGTGCAGGCTATGATTTAGCCGGTCTTATCGGCGGAGAAAGCACACCAAAGAGTGATAATTTAAATATTGCCGCATACAGAATGTATGGTAAAACAATAACATGCTCTGAGATTGGTAACAGTGTATCCAAAGCATATCAGCTTAAAAAGAAAGGTAAAAGCAAAGAGGATATTTACTGGGAAATAACACCTGAGGACAGTACCTATATCCGGCAGGATATTTACACTATTCTGATTGATGTCGGTATGGCAGCTGATGCTGAAAATCATAAATTATTCACAGAAGCCTGCCGGAAAAACCTTGATACCTATCAGTCCTTATATGACGATTCATCCAAAAGTTTATATGCCCGCGTTGATCTGATTTATAACTTTGTCTATAACCAGGAATTAAAAAATTACCGGGCCAGTTTTTCCGGCGGACTTCACGCACCGATGTACCGTTACGGCAATTAAAAGAATAATACGGAATATGATTTTGTCCGGAATAAAATCCGGGGCGGACTGGATGAAACCAGTAATGAGATCAATAACCTGATCTATGAACAAATGATTGAAATTCTCTACAAACCCGCATATATGGGCGAATCAAGGCACCCGGGTAATATTATGCCGTCACTGGACAGTGTCAGAAGAGAAATGGCACCGGAACTGGTGCTGAAACTGGTTAAATAACGGTGAATATAAGACACCGGCTGAGTCCGGTGTCTTTTTATTTTCAGACAAAAAATCCCCCCGCCGATATCCCAGCTCCCTGATACATCAGCAGCCCCGCAATAATAAATATCCCCCCGGCGATCAACCGGAGAATATCGCCATAATGCCGGTTTGTTTTTTGCCCGGGATTACGGGACAGGCGCAGTGCCAGAAAGCGCATGCTGTGTACGAACCAGGCAATCATACAAAGAGTGATGCCGGTTCCCAGCGCCATTGCGAATACCGCGATAATTCCCCAGTGAAAAACACCGATAACTGATGAGAACAGTAAAACCAATAATGCCCCCGAACACGGTCGGCTACCCATGGCCAGAATCATACCGGCTTGTGTCCGCCAATTGCCAGTGACTGTATTTCCCGGCATAACATGCTGATGACCACAACTGCATGTCTCAACTTGTCCGCTTTGCAGATAAACCGGTTTTAATGCCACAGGGGGTTTATTATCCGATACGCGGATTGTTTTTATTTGCGGCTTATTGATCGGTGGCCTGATAAATAAACGGCGTAATGCGCGGATAACAATAATGGTGCCAAAAAGAATAATAAACGCATAACTGGCTTTCTCTGTTATCTGGCTGACATTATTTAACTGGCGTACTGACAAGTTTAATATAAACAGCACAACAGAGACTAAAACAACCGCCACAGTGCCCTGAAGCAGAGAAGCCAGAATACTTAATAACGTGCTGTGGCGTAATTTTGCCGGATGTGTGGCGATGTAAGCAGAAAGGATAACTTTGCCGTGGCCGGGGCCCAGAGCATGCAACAGGCCATATAAAAAACTGAAAAGCGTCAGAAGCCCGCCCGCTTTAAGCGGATCAGACACTACTTTCTGAATCAGCGCCGCCATTTCGAAATTCAGTTCTTTTTGTAACTTTGCACTGACATGCAGCAATGACGGCCACTGGCTGTACAGCAACCCGCCTGCAGACAAAACAATAAGTACAACAGTGAGCTGAAGAATAATCCGTGAATATGATGTCATCCGTTATCTCACTCCGGGCAATGTAAGGTGATCTGCTGTGCAAACTGACGACCGAGCGTCAGGTCATCATCCGGGGTATCGCCGGTATCCAGCGACAGCGCGTAATCTTTCAGGGTATCTGAAGGATTTGCCTCGGTGAAAATTAACCGGCACTGTGATGCATCCGGCGGAGAAAGGTGAATTGCGCGTTTGCCGTTGTAGGTCATACTGACAAAAAAAGTCGGCTCATAGGTTTTCAGCTCAATGGTACTGCCGGCTAACGGTATCGGATGCAATAGTGAGACACGGAATGACATAACAATCTGTAATCCCTCACGCGCCATCCGGTAGGTGTCCGGAAAGAGTTTAAGAGGCTGTTTTTTATTCTGATAATTGAGTTCGGAAAAATAAGACTGTGCAATTATATTGGCCATCACAGATGCTGCCTGCTTCTTCCACTGCGGGCTGTCTTCTTTGGTGTTCATCAAATCATACAGAATATCTGCGGAAGTCATCGGATCCATTTTCCAGACATACTCAATGCCTGTCAGAGTCTGGTTTTCCGTTATCAGGGTCGTTTCCATATCGATAAAACTGTGCGGGTGTGCAACTGTCTGCGGACTGAACATCAGCAAAACTAAGCAAGAGAGCAGTAACGTATTCATTCTTCTGATTAAATTCACAGATTATCTCACCCCAGCCAAAAGATGTTATAACATAACATAGTGCTGCGGATGAAAATACTGTTTTCTGAAACACTGCAGCGGACAGAAAATCATCATAAAATGACGAAAGTGCGATCTCTGCCACAGATATCCGCCATTCATTCACCTGCTCAATAAAACATCATAAAGATATAAGTCACACCGCCGATAACTCAAATATACCCTTATTTGTTTCGGGAGTTTTGTATGTCCTGGTATCCGTCCCGCATTTCAACCCGCCTGACTATCGGGGGCATCCTGCTCCTGGCCGTCACTACTGCCATTATCATTGTTGTTATGCTGTGGCGGGGTCAGCCCCGCGTTGTGGAAATTAATACTGCATTAATTGAAGAAACCGGACGCGGCCTGACATCCCGGGTCAGCACGATTTTATCTCAGACGGACGGAAAAACGGTCAGTCTGGCGCGGCTGGCGGAAGTGCTGCCCAATGATGAGGCGCTGTACCGCTATATCCCGCCCAATCTGATTGAAAGCAACAACCTGATCACCGGCGGCGGGATCTGGCCGGAGCCGGGGGCATTCACCCCGGGAATTGAGAAACGCAGCTTTTTCTGGGCACGGAATCCGGCCGGGGAAATGGTTTTTTCTGATGAGTACAATACAGAGGGTGCCGGTAATTATCACAATGAAAGCTGGTACCGGAATGCCCGAGAGCAATCCACGGAAAGCTGTTTGTGGTCTGATGTTTACCGCGATGCCATTTCCGGTGTGAATATGGTGACCTGCAGTGTGCCGTACAAAACCGACGGAAAATTCGCCGGTGTCGCGACAACGGATATCCGTCTGGATAATATCGCCGCTATTATGCAGCAATACGGCAACAGCACCGGCGGCTATGCTTTCGTGACAGACCGGCAGGGGCAGCTGATCTATTTTCCGGGTGATGACAATAAGCAATTCAAAACCTTTGATGAGCTGGCCGCACAATCAGCCTGGCTGGCACCGGTGGCGGCAAGCCTGAAGCAACCACATTCTGAGCAATCCGCTATCGACAGTATCCGCATTGATAATGACGGGCAGCTGAACACCGCTTCACAGGTGATGCTGTTCCCGATGGCTGACACCGGATGGGTTATCGGCCTTGTCACGCCGGAAAGCCGGATCACCGGGCTGGCAAAAGTGATGATGCAGGATGTACTGGAAGCCCTGCTGCCGATTATGGCACTGCTGTTACTGGGCTCCTGGCTGGTTGTCCGCCGTCTGATCACCCGCCTCGATGAGACCCGTAAGGCCCTCGATGATATAGCACACGGGGAAGGCGACCTGACACGGCGGATGGAAGTGCGCGGTGCCGATGAAATCTCCGCTATCTCACAGGCATTTAATCTGTTTGCCGATAAAATATCATCCATGTTGCTCACGGTACGCAGCAGCAGTTCTGTTGTTGCCGGAAATACCGTTAATCTTGCTGATAATAATAACGAGTTGTCCGCCCGGGTCACACAGCAGGCGGCTGCGCTGGAGCAGAGTGCTTCCGCGATGGAAGAACTGAACGCGACGGTGCGTCAGAACAGTGAAAATACCCATCAGGCCGATGAACTGGCGGAAACCACTGCACAAACAGCGAGCCGCTGCGGAGATATGATGCGTGATGTGGTTTCGACAATGAACAGCGTCAGTACATCATCCGGACGAATGGTTGAAATCGTGTCAGTGATCGACAGTATTGCATTCCAGACCAATATTCTGGCACTGAATGCCGCCGTCGAGGCCGCGCGTGCCGGTGATTCCGGGCGGGGCTTTGCAGTGGTGGCGACTGAAGTCAGATCACTGGCTCAGCGCAGTGCACAGGCAGCACAGGAGATTAAGGCGCTGATTGATGAGTCTGTGCAGAATGTCAAAACCGGCAGTAATCAGGTGCATGAAGCCGGAGAAACGCTGGCAGATCTGGTGATGGATGTGTTGCAGGTAAGACAGCTGATGAGTGATATCCGCGTTGCCGGTGAGGAGCAGAGCAAAGGGCTGGCCGAGGTTACGATGGCTGTCTCAGAGATGGATACCACGGTACAGCAGAATGCCACATTAATTGATGATGCTGCTTCACGGACGCAAATCCTGCGAAGAGAAGCCGAACAGCTTTCGCAGATGGTATCGGCCTTTAAATTACCGGAACCGCGTTAATAATGCAGATACGTTTCCCGGCAGAAAACGCTCTGCCGGGAACACGTGAAATATCAGTCCAGATCTGATGCGTTGTGACGTTCGCGGACAAACCGGTCTGACGGCTCTCCGCCGCTGCGGTTAACCCGGCGTCCGCGCTGAACAGCCGGACGTGCCGCTATCTGCTTCGCCCAGCGGATCACATGCGGATATTCACTGACAGACAGGAATGTCGCCGCATTATACAGCGTACCCAGCACTAACCCGCCATACCAAGGCCATGCAGCCATATCAGCAATAGTGTAGTTATCACCGGCAATAAATTCATGCTGACTGAGCTGATGGTTCAGGACATCCAGCTGGCGTTTGGTTTCCATCGCGTAGCGGTTAATCGGATATTCATATTTTTCCGGTGCATACGCATAGAAATGGCCAAATCCGCCGCCGACAAATGGTGCTGATCCCATCTGCCAGAACAGCCATGACAGTGTTTCTGCCCGTTCAGGTTGTGTTTCCGGCAGGAACAAAGAGAATTTTTCTGCCAGATAGGTCAGGATTGCGCCGGATTCAAAGATCCGTACCGGCTCTGCGCCACTTCTGTCGACCAATGCCGGGATTTTTGAGTTCGGGTTAATATCCACAAACCCGGAACCAAACTGGTCACCTTCGCCGATATCAATCAGCCAGGCATCGTACTCAGCATCACGGATCCCCGCAGCCAGCAGTTCTTCAAGCATGATAGTGACTTTCTGACCGTTAGGTGTTCCCAGCGAGTAAAGCTGCAATGGATGTTTACCAACAGACAGGGCTTTTTCATGTGTCGCCCCGGCAACAGGACGGTTGGTATTGGCAAATTTTCCGCCGTTTTTCTGTTTCCATTCCCACACCAGAGGCGGGACATAGGTTGGATCAGCCATAACGATGCTCCTTTGTATTATCTGCCGGATTGAAGTGATCAGTTATCCAATCTACCTTCCGGTGAATAAAATACAAACGGAATTTTCTTTTCGCCCAAACGCAAAAAAGCCACCCAAAGGGTGGCTTCTTCACTTAATAATAACCTGGCGGTTCCCTACTCTCACATGGGGAGACCCCACACTA
>ERZ894236.100-NODE-100-length-141336-cov-26.5934_pt1 | contig 141336 bp, 110 predicted proteins | sample MGYA00380297_ERZ894236 | MGnify/ENA primary metagenome ERZ894236 (study PRJEB32331, sample SAMN06328420) | human gut metagenome | biome: human gut microbiome; feature: stool | host: Homo sapiens | collected 2014-08-04 ... | reverse complement strand
TTCTGCTGATACTCATACCGGGCTTGCACCTTCCCCGGCTCGCTGTGGTTTTCTCATGCAGAATACTGTCTCCATCATCGTCTTTGTCAAACTTCATTATAAATAGATAGAGAAGAAAATGTCAAGGGATATGGGAGAATTTCTAATATTTGGGGCTGATTTTTGCCTTAAATAAATGCAGCCCATATTTTTTCATTAAAAATGTAAGTGAATCCTTCTTTATCTCTCCTTTCTGCCTTCCGTAATAATCTGTTTCAAAAATTTCATACCCGGGTATTTGTATATTTTCCTTCTCTTCCTCTCCCCGCAAATTTCTTGTGATCAAAAGCATTCCGTCCTCTTCCCGCTTTACGTTCAGCAACTGCATATGGTTAGGAAGACTCCATTCCAGTTTCCCTTCCTTCCGGGGAATGCTCTGCATTTCCTCAGCCAGCTTCACACTCCTCTCTAAAAGTCCATTTGCCTCCTGCGCATCATACCCCCACAGAACAAAACGGAATTCATAATCCCCTTCCTGCCACTGAGGAAAATTAGTACCCCACATATTGTTGAAAGTATTGAAGTACAGTACCGGTGAATGCTCTTCATATTGCTGTCTATATGTATAAATACCATCTTCACCGATAGACATTAGAGGCGTATCAAGAGGCATAACACAGATACCGGTCTGCATGTCATCCGCTGCCGCAAATTCTTCAATGCAGTACAACACATGATTCGCGTTATCAGCTATATCGGTTTTAGGATTCAGGACATTTCCCGGTTTATTTATCCTGTAGTTGTTCCTGTTTCCTGCCAAAGGGATACAAAATGAGCCGGATTCCACATAGGGACTAGCCTGTTTTCCTGATAACAAAAGAGTGACAAGCAGTTCTTCTCCCTCTGCAGGCAATGTAATACGCACCTCCGCCTGACGGCAGTCCCCATAGAGTTCCGCAGAGATATCTCCATTGTATAAAAAGGATATTGTACGGCCGTCTATCTCAGACTTTACAAAGGAAGGTTTATAAGTCTCATCCTTACACTCCGGATAATTTTCTCTTCCATAATCCTGGATACCCCAGGTCGAAAACCTGTAGCCGTAGCTTCGCAGGAATTCAGTTATCTTCTCTATTCCATGGCGTGTATACTCATAGGAAAATATGCCTATACCGCTTTGGGATTCCAGAAGCTTGCTGTTCATTTTCTTATCATACAAAGCAGTTATCGTTCCATCTGAATCTGAGAATTCAAGTCTGTATCGGTGATTTTCCACCCACGAAACACCGGAATTCTGCTCTGTAAGAAGACTCCCGCCTGCGCTTACAGCCTGCTCCCATTTCGTATATTTCATTTCCTCTGCACTGTTATCCAGGATTTCTTCATACCTGTCTAACAGCTTTCTGCATGTATCAGCCCGCTGTCGTTGTTCTCTCCAGGATTCTTCCATGAACTGATAATTTGCTTTCTGCCGAGCCTGCTCAAATTCTTCTTTTTTATATACCCGCTCCGGTCCCAGCCACGTTTTTACATCTGCTCCCCATGTATGTTCCCCAAACAGATTCATAGACTCATAGTAATCTTTTATGACCTTTTCTGCCTTTCTCCAGCGCTCTTCATTCATATTGCGTTGGCAGGCCAGCTTTTGAAGGCGGACTGCACGGCGTCTGCATTCCCGGATTTCCCTCACTTCACGGGGATATGCCCCGATTCCGTGAATCCAGGTATCTGCCAAATCCTGTTCCACAACAGGAACTCCGCTTAAATCACATTTCTCCAGTTCTCTGTAAAAATCATCCATAGTGCCGCATACGATTTCCGCTTCAGGATAAAGTTCGCGGGCCTCTTCTGCCAATTTTTTGATAAATTCCGCAGAATGGGGACCGCAGTTGTCATGTGTATGCACAAGAGACATCCAAACCGGATATTCCCATCCCTGTGGTGCTTCCAGACTCGATCCATATCCGCCTTTACAGTACATGGTCAGCACTTTTCTGCCGCTGGGTGCCCTCCAGAAGAAAAGTTCCGGCACTTTGGGGGGTGCAGCGAATGCATTGCATCCCAAATGGAGAAAACGGATACCCGATGCCCCAAGGATTTCCGGCAGCATCAGCCCATGGCCGGGCACGTCTGTCATTTTAGCTGCAATGGGATATGGCTTTCCATATTTTTCAGACAGTTCTTTTCCAAAACGCAGCCCTTCCAGATATTCTTCCTCCCCGCAGAAGTCCGTGTGAGACGTAAACGGCAGCGCATGCCAGGCAATCTGGCCGTTCTCAATATAGTGCACCAGTTCAGGCCTCATCTCATCACTGCATTTCTTTGTTACGGTCCAGAGGGGCCAGGAGGGCATTGTCCAGACATATTTAAGATTCCCCATATGCTCTGTAGCCCTGCATGTCTCTAATACCTGCTGCAGCATATCTCCCGCATACTGTTCGATCACATTCCGTGCCAAATCCGTAAATCCAATATCAAAATGTGTTTTAAACACAAGAATGACCTTCTTAACCATCTTTTCTCTCCCTGTTTTCTTTTTTACTTTTTTCTTCTCGGGGAAGTATTAGAACTACTTTTGTTCCTTTTCCTTCCTCGCTCTCCAACAGGATTCCATAATCCATACCATAGATCAGCTTGATCCTGTCCTCAACATTTCCAATTCCAATGCCGGTAAAATGTTCACTTTTAGAATTTTCATGTCGTCTCAGCGCATGCAGACGCTCCTTAGTCATACCTATTCCATTGTCTGTGACCTCAAACCGGAGATTTTCATTTTCCTCTCTCACAAAGATTCTGATTTCCCCTTTCATACCCTGGGGAAATCCGTGAAAAAACGCATTCTCCACAAATGGCTGAAGGATCAGTTTTGGAACTTTATATTCATTACACTGAGGTATTACAAAAAATTCCACCTGAATATCCTCACCATACCTGGCCTGATTGATCAGCGCATAGTTCTTCAGATTATCAATCTCCTGCTCCACTGTGACAAACTCATCGGAATTGCTGATCACATTCCTGAGCAGCATAATAAACGCATCGATCACCTGTGTTGATTTTTCCGCATTCTGCTGCCAGATAAGCCATTTAACAGTCGCCAACGTGTTATAGATATAGTGGGGATTTATTTTCATCTGCAGTGCATGTATCTCTGCCTTGCGTTTCTCTTTTTCCACATTTATAAGCTGGTCTATATAGCGGTTGATCTCATCTACCATAGTGTTGTATGTGCGGGATAACTCCTGTATTTCATAAGTTCCCTCTACAGGGACATGCATTCCAAACTGCGACTCTTTTGAATGCTTCATGGCATAAACCAGAGCTGACAGCGGCTTTGTCTGCTGCCTCAGAAACAGGATGATCATACATACTACAACTGCAGTCACTGCGGCAGTTATCAGCATGATGCCCAGCGTACTGTATGCCTTTCCAAAAGCCCTCTCCGGATTTATAATACCTACTACTTTGTAATTGGTGCTCTGCAGCTGCTGTATGAGAATAGTCTCCTCCCCATCTCCGCCCTTTATGGTTTTCTGCTGTACTTTTTCCTCCTCCATATCCAGCACCGACTTTTTTAACTTCTTTGTTTTATCTGCGGATGGCTCAAAATATACTGATTTGTCTGAAGAAACCACCTCATTATCCTGATTCAGTATGGCTATACTGCTGGTGTCGGATGTGAAATGGCTGTACATGCTACGCAGGTCCACTTCTTTGATAACAATAAAAATAAACGCATTGGCCTGGCCCTTATTCTCATAGGATAATGCCTTTGCAATGATGATCACAGGAGTATTCTTTGTGTTCTCTGTAAATCCTGCCTCTTCATATTGGCATATGATCTTATTCCTGTTCTTTCTGGCGCTTTGAGCTGCGCGGCTTCGGAGAATTTCTGCCTTAGATCGTGAAAATACATCCGCAATATTGTTCATATAGCTTTTTTCATTCTCGCCCATGATGATCACATTCATTTGGCTGTAGTTGGATGCCTTTGACTCTCTGATCTGGCGCTCCAGAAGATAACTGTTATTCATACTTTCCACATCATCCATGTCAGCGCCCATAAGATATTTCTCTACATTTTCACTTCTGGTCACTGTGGATACTATGGCAGTCACATCCTGGAAAAACTTATAAAATTCATAATCAATCTGATTAAACGCTTTCCTCTGGGTCATGGCAAAATTATCTACAAAGACACGTTTGGAAACAGTCATATTGATAGCCCCAATAGAAACCGCAAGGAACACTATACCTATAGTCACCGTGAGCACTATCTTAAAAACCAGACTATTTGCATGCAATTCCCTTCTCATACACCTTTTCTCACCCTTCTTCGATAACTGCTTGGAGTCTCTCCCGTTATTTTTTTAAATACCCGGCAAAAATAACTGTGTTCTCCATATCCCACACGACTCCCCACTTCACTGATAGAACTGTCTGTTTCTGTCAGAAGTCTGCAGGCCTCTTTTATCCTTATCTTATTCAGATATTCACTGAACCCCTCTTTGGTGGTCTGACTGAAATATGCGGACAGATAACTGTAATTAAAGTTAAACCTCACGGCTAGATCCGAAAGTTCCAGCGGCTCTGCATAATGGTGCTCCACAAACTGCCTTATCTCCGTTATTCGGATATCCTCCTTTTTTCCTATCTTATCCAGCAGTCTTTGTACCTCTCCCGTGATCTTCCTGATCACACTCTGATACTCCTCTATCCTCTGGGTACTGTCTATCTCCTGAAAATACTGTTCCTTCAAGCTTTCACTATTTACCGAATATTTTTCAATCTCCATCAAATAATTATACAGCAGATTTTTAGTCAGATTTTTCATCATACGTTCTTCCATATGATTGGCCCATGCATATTCCGTATAATCCCGGAACATCCTCAGTGCATCCTGATATCTTTTTCCCGAAAGATATTCAATATATTTCTCAAATTCAAATCTTTCCAGTTCTTTGATCTCTGTGTATTTTTTTGAAATGATAAGATTTTTGTTGGAATAAAACGCGTTTCCTATCTCCGTCTGTATATCCTGTATATATACATCTCTCATATCACTGACGCCTGTAAACTTTCGGCTCAGGACCATAAAAGACTGGGGATATAGTTTATTGATCCTGCCGGAAAGAGTCTGCACTGCCTGCAGCATCTCTCCTTCATTTTTTACTTTATAGTTAATGATCGTACATAAAATACTTTCATCAATAAATACATGAAGAAATACAAAACGGTCTTCACGTGAAAAAAAGTCCTCAACTGCCCGTCGGGCACGATTCTGCTCTGCCTTCAGGCTGCCGCATAGCCGTTTCAGATCCACCGCCAGGATCCGATACAGATAATATGGAAATATCTCTCCAAATTCCCGCTCCTCTATATCTGTATGATATCCCAGCAGAATCCTCTCTGCTCTGGACTCAAAAGAGACTTCTCCGCTGCCCGAAAGTGTAAACCCGGGAATCCTGTCCGCTGCTTTCTTTAATGTCCGAATCAGTAAGTCGGGACTTATCATGGGTTTTAATATATAATCCGCCGCCCCGTTAAGCAGCGTGCTCTTCACATAATCAAATTTGTCATAACTGCTCAGTACAATAAACTGTATATCAGGAAATCTTTTTCCGATGATTTCCGAAAATTCAATTCCATCCATGACAGGCATTACTATATCGGCCAGTATAATGTGAGGCTTTAGTTTTTCCGTTAGTAAAAGTCCTTCCTGCCCGTTAGAAGCCTCTCCTACAATCTGAAACCCTTCCTTTTCCCAATCCATCATGTGTTTCATCCCCTGACGCATGATAAATTCATCTTCCACGATCAATACCTTACAATATTTATCCATATAAATATCATGTCCTCCGCACGTAAATTCCTTAAATTAATACTGTCCTTTTATAATAACGTGCCTTTATATTTCTGTCTATGAAAGAAAAAAATATCATCCCTTTACAGATCCGGTCATACCCGCAACAAATTGTTTCTGCATAAAAAAGAAAATCAGGGCCGTGGGAATGGTTGCCAGCGTCACAGCTGCCATGATCATTCCATAGTCAGGAGTATAGGAGGAACCCATAGCAGAAATGACAAGGGGCAGTGTCCGCTTATCCGGTGACTGGAGTGCTATCAGAGGCCATAAATAACTGTTCCAGCTTGTCATGAAAGTAACCACAACAGCTGCTGCATAGCAAGACTTATTTGTCGGCACAAAAATCCGGAAAAAAATAGCAGTTTCACCCAGACCGTCCATCCTAGCCGCTTCCACAAGTTCTTTTGGGAAGTTCTGGGTGTTCTGTCTGAAAAAGAAGATCAAAAAAGCAGTTGCCACTCCAATAATAATGATCGCCATAGGTGTGTTGAGGGCGATCACCTTCAGCGGACCAAGCCCGGAAAATTTGCTGAACAGTCGGAATAAGGGTACCAGCAGCGCGGAAAACGGAACCATCATAGACAGAAGTATAAAGTTGAATACCCTGTCTCTGTTTCTGCTTTTATAGATAACGAAGGCATATCCCGCCGCTGAGGATACGATCATTGCCAGAACTGTGGTCACTACTGCTATGATAATAGAATTTTTATAAGCAGAGGTATACTGCAGGTCTGATGCCAAAAGCTTATTCATATTTTCCATAAAATACATGCCCGGTGTGAGTGTTCCCCTTGTTATGTCCACAGACTTATTTGTGGCTGCGATCACCATCCAAAAAACCGGAAAAACGGATACCACTGACAAAAATGCCAGGAATATATACTGAAATACTAAAGATACCTTCTTAATCATTTTTATCACCTACTTTCATCTGGATAAAGGACAGCAAAACGATCATTACAACGATCACATAAGATATAGCTGCCGCATACCCGAAATTGGGAGAATACTTAAACAGCACATGGTAGATATATTGGGAGATCGTGATAGTTGCATTGGCCGGTCCCCCTGCCGTTATATTCATGGGTTCGTCAAACAGCTGTAAAGTTCCGATGGTGGAATTGATCGTCGTAAATAATATAATGGGCTTCAGCATAGGAAGTGTTATGCTTTTGAATTTCTGATAAATACCTGCACCGTCGATCTCTGCCGCTTCATAGATGGAATCATCAATTGCCTGAATCCCTGAAAGATAAAACACCATATTATATCCTGTCCACCTCCAGGTGATAGCAATAATGATAAGAACCTTTGCCAGAACCGGATCTGTTATCCAGGGAATGGGTGCCGAAATCATGTGCATTTTCATGAGAACTGCATTTACAAATCCATCCATTGCAAACAAACTTTTAAATATAATGGAATAAGCCACCAGCGAAGTCACACAGGGAAGAAAAATAGCTGTTCGGAACAGGCCTTTGAATTTCAGCCTTTTGTTATTCAGCATGGATGATATGATAAGTGCCAATATGATCATAATGGGCACCTGTACAGCTAAAAATAAGATGGTATTTCCCAACGCCTTCCTGAATGTTGTATCCATCAGCAGTCTTCTGTAATTATCAAGACCGCTGAAACTGAGCTGATTCCCTGCCCCCGATTGAAATGATGTAATGAATGCCTGTACCATTGGATAAAAAACAAATACCGTGATCAGCACTGCACTTGGCAGAATAAACATCCATGCTTTACGGTTCAGCTTTGGGTTCATGTCTTTTTTAATGCTTTGCATCCTGTGATTCTCCTCTCTTTTTTGCAAAATAATAGCCATCCGCTTCCACTGAAAGCAAAGCGAATGGCCATAAAACAAACTGTTTTAATTTGCTGCTGCAGCCTCTGCCTGCACCTGATACTCCTGTAATGTGCTGTCCATATCTGCGCCTGCCAGAATTGCCTGAAGCGCTTCTGTCATTAAATTTTCAATTGCATATGTATCCTCCCCATAATTTACAGACGGCACCTGTTCCGTCCACTTCATAAAGTCCTGGAAGATCTGCTGTCCACCGTAAAAATCCACGCCCTGCTCATAATTCTCAGCAGCGGAGGCCGCTTTTAAAGTGCTTACAAGATTAATATCTTTAGCCAGCTGATTCATCAGATCCACGTTGGACGCAAAAGTTTCTTTTAGAAATTTCTTAGCATTCTCCTCATGTCCCACATTTTTAAGTACATACCAGCCTGCACCTCCAACTGAAGAAGCATTTACAGAATCAGGATTTTCACTCATTCTCGGAATTGCTGCCACAGCCCATTTTCCGCTCTGGTCTTCTGCATTGACGATGGAAGGTGAAATCCAGCATCCGTTTGGAACCGCTGCCACTTCTCCGCTGTTGAATGCACCTACATATTGATCCCAGTCTGAAGAAATAGTCTTTACGATTCCCTCGTCAACCAGTCTCTTGTATGTCGTGATGGCATCTTTCAGTGCCTGGTTGTCTGCTATATTCACTTTGCCGTTCTCATCTGTATACCAGGAACCGGCACTCTGCAGCATTGCGCGTAGAATACCAATATCATTAGAAGACACAGACATCATGGCAACACCCGTCTTATCCTTTACAGCCTTGCCGATTTCAATGAACTTATCCCATGTAAGGTCTTCCATATCATTCTTTGTATATCCTGCTTCTTCAATCAGATCTGACCTGTAAAACGTAGCGGCCACACCACTGTCAAAAGGAATTCCATACATTTTTCCATCTATCTGGTTTACACCTGTTTTGTACTCCGCAAAATCCTCCGGATTTGCCACATCTGACAGATCTGCAAATTCGGCTTCATATGCATTCAGATATCCCTGAATTCTATAGTCCTCTATCAGAACGATATCAGGAAGTCCGTCATAAGATCCTGAGGAAAGGCTGGTATTGAGCTTGGCTACAATATCATCCTGCGCCATAGTAACCACTTCAATCTCAGTGTCAGGATTTTTTTCCTTAAAGATTTCTTTTGCTTCATTGGCTGCCTTGATATTAAAAGATTCATCCCACGCCCAAATGGTGAGTTTGTTGTCTTCTTTTGCTGCCTCCTCTTTACTCTCTTTGCTGTCCCCACATGCTGCTAACCCCAAAATCATGGAAGATGCCAGCAGGCAGGCAAAAAATTTTCTCATTTTCATATCTGTTCTCCTTCATTTATTTGCTGTATTTACTTTACCATCTTTTTTCAAAATCCTTTAGCATAAACTTTATCTCTATTTTAACATTTTTTATTTTATTTCTTCCTTTTGGGAGGATAAATTATACTTTTTATGGATATTTAAACTATTTTTGGCAGCACAGCAAAACAGCAGGTATACATCTTTGCGAACTGTACACCTGCCGTTTTATATACTTTTTACATTCTACTGTTGTACTTACCACTGCACTGCCTGTTTCCTGAAAAGCAGATACGCAGTCACACAGAAGATAACCCCAACTCCCACCAGCATACTGATCTGCGCCCACGTCTGGAAACCGGCAAACCATTGTCCCCATGCATTACCCATCCGGTCCAGGATATTTTCGTTCCTGCCGTCTGTAGCACCCGGCAGTGTCCAGCAGGCAAGCAGCCATACTGCTAACAAAACAATCTTTCCTCTCCTAAACCGTCTTACAACAGCGGCTCCCAAAGCGGTACATCCCGTCATAGCAGCAGACGCCCCAAAGATCCACGGCACTGTGAATTCTGTCATGATAGGGATACTATCTTTTATTTTCCCCGGAAGTACCACCCCATATATTGCCGTCTCCACGCGCAGGAGCAGAAACAGCCCTGTCATAAGCACCAGCGTCAATATAAAATACACGATAAAAGCAGACGGCAGATAAAGTTTTCTTGTCCTGCCCATGCTGACTGCCACATCGAATCCCATGCCCAGACTAAATATCCCTCCAAACAATATCAGGCACAGCACCGCCAGAGCCGCGATCATACTGCCGATAGGAAAATAACTTGCCTCATTGCTGAACATATGCACAAAGACCATGACCACAATGCCCAGAGCGCATAATCCCGCCTCAACAGCCAGATAAATGCCCATGTCGCAAACCTCTAATTTGGCCTGATCCTTTATTGATCTCCACATAGTTCTCCTCCTCTAACGTGCCTCAAGACCTGCCAGCAGGCGTCTTGAAATAATAATATCCAGGATCCATACCACTGCTGCCGCAGCAGCTATATATAAAAACATATTGGCAAATTTAAAATCAAAGGCAATGCCTCCCTTAAGATTCATGGCAACAAGGGCACCCAATACGCCGCCTCCCGACGCAAAAAATATAACCATGATCAGCAAACCTATCTTTTGGAACCGAAGATAAACAAGCCCCACGATCTCCCCCACTGATACCACAAGGATCAAAACACAGAAACTTATTCCCACTATCTCCAATATGGGAAGCATATTTCCTTTTGCAGACTGCAAGTCTCCCACGACTGACAATAACATAATAATCGCAGCCATCAATACTGCGGCTACCAGCTTCATGATCTGCATTCCCATTAAGGCATCTTTTCTCCTGCAGTTCAGGCACATACCCGCAGGCACATAACTTGAATAGACACTGGCCGATGTCACGGATGCCACAAAAGTAGTGATAAACATCATCTTGAATGGCAGTTCAGAAATCATACGTGCTCCGGAAGCCGATGAGTATCCCACACAAACCTGCCATCCGGTCAGCAACGTGATAGCCAGAACCATGATCACTGATAGACCTATGGTCTGTAATGCCCATTCTATGAACAGTCTCCATTTCTTCATCTTCATACCTCCCCGCCGCACATGGACACAAATATCTTCTGGAGATTCATGGGCTGAACACTGATGTTGTCTGAACCCTCAACTCTCTGTCCCGGCTCCAGCTTTACAGTGACACTTTTGCTCCTTCCAATCGTTTCTTCCCTATATTTTGTCAATCCCTCTGTTGCCGCGTCAACATCTTCCTCTCTGCCGCTCACATGTACACAGCTCTCCAGAAGTTCCTGGGTGTTCTCCTTCAGCATCATTTTGCCGTCATGCAGAATGATGACTTCTTCAAAAAGGTCTGCTGCTTCCTCAATAATATGTGTGGATATAACAAAGGTGCGCCCTGTCTCCGTATATTCCTCCAGCAGGATCCTGTAGAACTGTTCTCTCGCCACTACATCAAGCCCTGCAACCGGTTCATCCAGCAGTGTAAAATCCGCTTTGCTGGCAAGTGCTACGATTATGGTAACCATGGAAGTCATTCCCTTTGACAGTTTTGAAATCCTCTTTTTCCTGTCCAGGTGGAAAATATCAAGAAGATGGTCTGCCATTTCTTTATCCCAATGAGGCAAATAAGTCTCTGCCATTTTAAGATAATCCTTTATCTTCAGCCCTCCCACTCCGCTTGCGTTTACATTTGCATTGATCTCCCTTGAAAAACAGAGATGGGATAGTGACGCTTCATTTTCCCATACCGGCTGTCCGCCCAGTGTTACGGTTCCGTGTGTAGCCGGGTTCTGTGCCGTCAAAATGGACAGAAGCGTTGTCTTGCCTGCGCCGTTTCTTCCGATCAGGCCATATATCTTTCCTCTTTCCAGTGTAAGGCTTACGTTGTCCAGTGCCCTTTTATCCTTATACTGTTTTACCAGATTCTCACATTTTAATACCATCTCACTCATTTTACTTCCTCCCCTTTTCCGGTTGCTATCATGTCTATCAATTCTTCTTTTGTGATCCCAAGACTGGCTGCTTCTGTCAGCAGACTCCTGATATAATCATCAAAAAATCTCTCTTTTCTCTTCCTCACGATCACTTGCCTTGCTCCCGCTGCCACAAACATTCCAATCCCCCTTTTCTTATACAAGATACCCTCGTCTACCAGCAGATTCACACCCTTTGCGGCTGTTGCCGGGTTGATGGCATACAGCTTTGCCAGTTCATTGGTACTCGGCACCCGCTCTTCCTCCAGCAGAATATCCCGGATGATATCATTTTCTATCATTTCTTTGATCTGTAAATAAATGGACTTCTCCTGATTCAGTAGTTCCTGCAAACATCTCACTCCCTCTCTGCAAAATATCTATAGCTCCTTTAGTTATATGGTTCATTACTTGTGTAATTAACCATAACACCAAAATGCTGTTTTGTCAATATGTTTTATCATATTTCAGGAAAAGCAGCCACACGCCAAAGAGAACCCTCCGGGAATTCCCGCCCGGAGGGTTCTCTCACGTTTTTTATATAATTTCCAGATAATCTTTATGGGGAAGTTTCGGAAACTCCTTCCCGGGCATTGTTTGGTACCAAAAGGCTACTGATGCGATATCGTCCTGCAGCGGCAGGTAACGTCTGCCTTCTCTCCATCCCAGTGCCTGGATCGTGACCCTCAGGTCTGTCTCAAACCGAATGGGATCCAGGATATGAAAACGGTACATGCCAAACCTTCTCTGTGACTGATACAGTTCATCTGTATGAACCACCTGCAAACCGGTATATGGTGTAGAAAAAGGTAGATACCGGCTGTGTGATACAGGATCTTCAAAATCATAAGAACCACAGAAATAATCTTCTGTCCCCGTTCCGCATATAGTGGGATATTGTTCATCCCCATCCAAAAAGAACTTTATCTCTCCCTCTCCCCACCACAGGTTATTATTTACTCCCCACGCCAGGTATGTTCCCACATACTGTCCTTTCCCCTCAACGCCATCGAGGATTACATAGTCCGTTTTGTAAGGGAGCGGATTTACCCTTCTGAACTGGGCATGAAAATAAGCACAGTCCTGAGGTACTTCTGACAAAGTATAGTCTATCTGATAGTATATTGTCACCGGCTTCTCATCTCTGTTTTCCAGTGTTATCCTGCATTTTTTCCTAAACGGCATGCTCCAATAACAATTCAGCCCGCTGCCCGGATTCACACAGACCGCAAGTGCGGAAATCTGATAATATTCCTGCCATCCGCAGCAGAAAAAATCACCGGCCGGACATTCCACGGAGGGATAGGGATTGTCATCCCAATATATACGGATGATGGTGTTCCTCCACTTTCCCACGGGAGTCATCCAGATATGCTGTATAGCACCAGGCCCTTCTATGTCAGCAATTGTAAAAATAGATTCGCCCGGTATGACAATATAAGGATTTACTTTCCATCCTGTCCCCAGATCCCTGGCTGCCTCCTTTGCCGTTCCTTCCTCCAGGGGGCACATGCCCCCCTTTCCTTTTTCCCCTGTAAAATTTTCCGGACTGACAGAGCGTGTTTTTGCATCTGAAAGACGCGAAAGATTCCCCATATTCATCTGTAATCCATCAAACATCCATGTGCCTCCTTCTCAGCAGATAACAGATACCAAATGCTCTGCACAGTAATCCTTATCCAGATAAATGATTCCCTGCTCCACCTGAAACGCTGTCTCCTGTCCGTCTATTCTGACCTGTTTGGCTTCACCGGCAGCACTGCCAAGATCCAGACAGCGCACATTCAAACTGCCGTACAAAATTTTAATATCCTTTTTTCCATCCGCAAAAACAACTTCTCCCCAGCCGCTGTCAAGAGACCAGAAGGAGGTAAACCCTTGTTCATGGATTGGATGAAATCCGATCAGTTTTCTTCCCATATCGAACTGAAATCCGCTGTATGTAAGCAGCAGAGCGTAGCTGGCCATGGACCGGGCATAATTACTCCCACACTCGAACTCATTCCAGGGATTCCTCTTCTCCCCGTCATATCTGTCTCTCAAGGCCTTGACGCAATCCATCCCCTCTTTCTCCATACCTTCCTGTATCATATGGACAGCAGCCTGATATTCAAAACCATGCATCGTCTCCTCTGAATAAGGAGCCGTGATAAATGGTTTTTCCTTTCCTTTCGGCCAACTGCAGATCAGCAGTCCCTTCTCATCATCAATACAGTAGAGGCGACAGGGGTTAAAATGGTCTCTTGCGCATATAAAATTATATTTGTAGACTGCGCGCAGAGCTGATTTCACCTTGTCTTCTTCAAATATCTCTCCCAATCCGATAAGATTGGAATGCCACTGGGCAAGAACCTGGTCAATACCGCATCCCTCCCCAATCTGGTACATGATCTCTTCCTGCTCCGGATTCCAGTAAGCTGAGTAGATGTCCTGGTTATGCATGGATTTTCCTCCATCCGCATAGACATCAAGAATTTTTCTGTCTTTCAGATCAATATCCTGAATAAAATATTCACCATTAAAGAGCTGGCTGTTTAGCGTCTGTTTCCCCTGTTCAAAAATTTTCAGATATTCCTCTGCCGTATTCGTATCTCCCATGATCTCTGCCATGGCAGCTCCTGCCTTTAATGCTCCCAGGTACATACCGGTCAGCCACGCATTTTTTCCAAACAGCTCCATATCCAGTGTGTGATGCTGCCTGCCCTCCAGCACCCCATCCTTATCGTGATCCCATCTGTCTTCATTCTCGGGTGACCAGGCAAACTCTATGCTTTTCTTAACATTTGGCCACAAAGATGCCAGCCATTCCCTGTCACCGCTTATTTTATATTCCCTGTATACGCGCATGACTGTTCCGAACTGCCCGTCTGCGCAGGGTCTGAAATCCCATGCCTTTCTGCCCACCGGAAGCATGAGCCGAAAACCCATCCCTCCGTCATCATGCATACTGTATGTATATTCCAGATTCCGCATACTGCGCTCCAATCTCGGAAATAAGAAAGGAACCGCATAGGTATAGTTCCAGACATGTGTACAGGACCCCTCGCAGCATCCCGCATCTATATGGTTTCCCTCAAACCCATATAGAGAACCGTCTTCCAGACGGATACATGTGGGGGATTTGATGATCGATATATTCGCTGAAACAGCATCCAGTGCCTCCTTGGGCATGGAGGAGTGAAACAGGGTTTTTCTGAATAAATCTGTCAGCCCGTACAGCCTGTCCCAATTTTCCAGAGCATAGAATGAACTGCATTTTGCGTCTTTAAACAGTCTGGCATAATAATTCTTCCATGCTCTTTTCTTTTCTGACTCCTCATCCGTCTCCGGATTCCAGTAATTATAGTAATACGGCCGGTTCCATGTAAGCACGAATCTTATTTTCCCTGTATCCCCCGGTTTTACCTTAATATGGGCAGCCAGAACTGCCAGATCATCCGCAGCATAGTTCACATCGGATACTCTTTTTTCTCCTTCATAGATACGGTTCTTCAGCACTCCCGGACATGTAAATTCTTTCCAGTATGTCATCAGATTGTCAAACCAGTTTCCTCTGTACCAATACTGCTGCATACTGGTCTGTTCTGCGTCCGTACCGATACATAGATCTCCCTGGTCTCCATGGTTTTCCATATGTATCACATGAATTCCCTTGTCTGTAAACGAAGTGTGGATGCCCCCGTTCTCCGCATAGAGATTATTCATAGTAAACGCAACCGTATAGTCCAGTGCTTTATCCGCTGTGTTTTCTATCTCGAATTCAAAGAAGGCCCCCGGTATGCTGGAATCATCCTCATTACATGGAATGAATGGATTAAATGCTGTCATAGTAAGCGTTCCAGGGAACTTTTCCTCTGAAAACGACAGCTCTGCCACAGGAAACTCGCCTTTGAAGTCACAGCTTCTGAAATGGGGAATCCCTGAAAGAGATGCCCTGTCAGAACCAAATCCATAGCTGTTAAAATGAGGCCGGTTATATTTTCCTGTATATGGCTTAAAACTGTCACCATTTATGACTCTGGCATCCAGCAGATTCCCCTCCGCCTCAGCCTTTACCGCAAAATGACTCATTCCTGCATGAGAACCTTTATTTGGACGGTTGAATATTTCCATATCAACGAGCTGCCCATTACCCGCCAGCCCTACGCATCCAGTCCCGATTCCCCCCAATGGAAAAGAAATTTCCCTGGTCTTTTCTTCTTTATATACAAATCTGTCCATAACTGTCTTCTCCTTTTAAAATTTAACTCTTTAGTCCTGACAAGGTCATACCCTGCAGAAAATACTTTTGCCCGCACAAATATAAAACAGTGGGAATAATGATGGAAATCGCCACACCAGCCAGGACCACAGACACACTTCCTGTCCCCATGTATCCCTGCAGAACCCGAAGACCAATGGGAAGCGTCATTTTTGCCCAATCTGACAGATAGATCAGAGGCCCCATAAAATTATTCCAGGAGGACAAAAAATTCAGCAGACATGTCATCACGATCACTGATTTTGACATAGGGAGTATGACTCTTGCGTAAATCTGCACTCTCCCGGCTCCGTCTATATATGCTGCCTCCTCATAGCTGTCCGGTATTGTCATCATGAACTGCCTTACAAAAAAGATAGACAGGGGATTTATCATAGCGGGCAGGATCAGTGCCCAGAGACTTCCCACAAGACCCAGCTTAGACATCACGATATATACAGGTATCATTGTAGCCTGCGCGGGAATCATCATGCCTGCCAGAAAAATCATGAATACCGTGTTCTTTCCTTTAAAATCTATTCTGGCAAATGAATATCCCGCCATGGTGGTCACCAATGTATTTAATCCCACGGAAGACACAGCCACGATAACACTGTTCAGCAGAAACTTCGCAAATGGAAATTTCTTAAATACATCCAAGTAGTTTTCATAACAGAAATCCGTAGGAAAAAAACTGGGCGGCAGTTTAAATGATTCTCCGGGCAGTCTGAGCGATGTGGAGATCACCCAGCAAAACGGCAGCAGCATCAATATACACAGGAGTATCAGGAAAATATGCAGTGAGCCTCCCCGGACCCTCTTCTTAACCTTGTCCATAAATGTCCCCTCCATTTTTTGTCTATTCGTAGTCATAGGTAACCCACCTTTTCTGCCCGGCAAACTGAATGATGGTCACAGCCAGGATCACAAGGAAAATGCTGAAAGCTACCAGGCACCCATACCCTGTCCGAACCTGCTTGAACGCAATCTCATATATGTAAAAAGACACTGTTTTAGTCGCTGTTCCCGGCCCGCCGTTGGTGATAATGAACGGCTCCTCAAAAATTTGAAAAACTCCTATTATATTTGTGACGATCACAAAAAACATAGTGGGCGACAACAGCGGCAGCGTGATCCTGCGGAAGATCTGAAAGGTATTGGCTCCATCAATCTTTGCCGCTTCATAATAACCATCCGGTATATTCTGCAGACCGATAAAATAATAGAGAAATGTTGTCCCTATGAATTTCCAGAAACTGAACACAGCGATCGTTACATATACCATGACCTTATCTGTCAGCCACGGCACATTGCTGCCTCCCATCTGACGCACAAAATAGTTGATCACCCCTGTATCTGTCCCAAACATATAACCCCATACAATTGCAACAGACGCAGTGGTGACAACTGTAGGAAAGTAAAGGATACTGCGGTATACGGTCTGCATTTTTTTATGATGTACGCAGGAAACTGCAAATGCCAGCAGCATACCCAAAAAGCAGTGGACCGGAACAAGTATCAGAAGAAATTTAAAGGTATTGGCAAAAGAAATCCGTACCTGCGGGTCCATCATGAACTTCCGGATATTTCTCAGCCCTATAAACTTTGGCGGCTGTATTAGGTTATAGTCAAAAAATGACATGACAAAGGATATGATCATAGGACCGCCCACAAAAAGCAGAAATGTAATGATAGCCGGAATCAGGAATATGTAGCCCGCTATATTATCCTGCCTCTTTTTCTTCTGAAATGCGGACATCTGTTTACTGCTCATAGAATCCCTCTCTTTCTTATGAAACTCTTCACCTGCTTATTCCAGGTTATCCATCAGATAGCTGTTCATCTCTTCAGCCGCTGCGTCCAAAGTAGTCTGTACATCCGCCTTATTTACAAGGATATCCGAAATCACACGTGACACCAGTGCCTCACATTCCGGATACTGTACAGGAGAATGAACTGCTTTTGCAGTGGATGCACTTTCATAAAAAATCTGGTTATTTTCCGGATACCCAAGCTCCGGCACCAACTCTTTTGCCACGGAGTTCAAAACAGGGATAGCTCCTGCCGCCATAAACTCTTCAATGAAATCCGCAGAACCGATGTAATTAGCCAGGGATGCCGCTTCCTCCGAATGTCTGGACTCCTTCATGGTGAAGATTCCGCCGCCGCCCCAAATTGGCTGGTTCTGTGAAAAGCTGGGAATATACTGCACTGCCACGTCTTTAAAGTCGTTGGCATTATAATTATTGGTCGGCCATCTTCCCCAAAATCCCATAGCAACATTTCCGTCGATCAACTGCTGGATGGCATCCACATTCTTTTCCGGAATTGGCGCATATCCGTATTTATGTATCAGATCCTGCATAAGCTGGAAGACTTCCACGGATTCAGGCGAATTGATGGTACTCTCTGTAAAATCATCATTCATGTAACCCGCGCCGTTGTTATACAGCCATGCCTCCACACCAAAATAGTAGTCAGGCACATACACGCCGTATTGTTTTACACCGTCTTTTTCCTTTGTCAGCTTATCACAGTAATCTAAAAATTCATCTTTTGTCCAATTCTCTGCCGGAAGCGAAAGCCCCGCTTCCTCCAAAAGCTTTGTATTAAAGTGAGTCACCACATTGTTCCACTCCTCAGGGATCGCGTATACTTTTCCGTCAAATGTAACTTTATCCATGATATTCTGGTCAATATCGTTCACCGTAGACTGATACTCCTCTTTATGGCCGGCTATCCAGTCATCAATGGGCGCTGCCATGCCTGTATCCACGAACATCTCAAACCCTTCGATCGCCACATAAGCACAGTCAATATAATCACCCCCGGCGATCATTGTCTGCATTTTAGTAAAGTATTCAGTCCAGGAACCCGGTATATACACCGTCTCCACACCAATACCTGTTTTATCCGTATACTTCTGCAGACACTTGTCCAATGTCTCCTTATCCTGTCCGGTTCCCAGCCAGGCAAGGCGCAGAGTCACGTCACCGCCGCCTTCTGTCCCGCTTTTTACTATGCTCTCCTCTGCCTCCTGTCCTTCCGGCTCAGCCTTATTCCCGGAGCTTTCCTCTCCACCCTCCTGTGTGTTCCCTTTTGAATCTCCGCACGCTGCAAGGCTGAAGATCATAATCCCGGCCAGAACTGCTGCAACAAATTTTCTCTTCATACGTTTACTTCCTCTCTTTCTTTTGGTGTTTGCTTTCCTTTGATGTTTGCAATTATAACAAAGACTTGCTATACTATGAATGAATTATTGTCGGTTCAATGATAATATTGTCGGTTTTTATCATATGATCAGGAGTATTTTTGTGCTATGAGACGATTCCTCTCCCTTCGTTCTAAAATTTTCTTGTATATTTTTATTTTCATGGCGATACCCATCATTGCCATCACTTATATTGCCAACAAAATGTCTGCTAATTCTCTGCTTGAACAGACAAGGATCAACGATCTGCAGACTATCGGCTGCCTACAGGAATCCACTGACACACTTCTTGACTCTGTTGAAAGCCTGGGCAGCATCATTGCCTCAGATCAATCCGTTCAGGAGTACCTTTCCGCTTCCTACAGTCTGTCACGTGAACAGCCTGATGCTTATTATTCCCTTGATTTCGGAACATTGGCTGCGCCCTATCTGAATTCAGCCGATTTTCTTCTGGGTGCCAGTCTCTTAAATACTGATTTTGCCTTTGTGGGAGAACAGAAATATAATAAAAACCAGTTATCCTGGCATTTTAACCGGTCTCTTCTCTCCGACTGTGAAAAAGGCCGTTTTATCTGGACAACCCCGCATATGCTCATTGATGCCGAAACCAGCGAGCTTTCCTGGGCAGTCTCCTGTGTTACGCCTGTGTTCAAAGATGATACGCTTCTTGGATACCTGACACTCTATATGGACAGGAGCCGCCTGGACAGGATCACCAAGAATCTTTCAGACAATGTATATATCATCAATGACGCTGAGCTGAGTTCAAATACAAAGGCTGTGCTGCAGGAGTGTTATATCATCTCCGATAAGACATATTCATCAAGCAAATTTAATCCTTACACAGCCAGCTTCTATTATAAGAGTAAGATCAACTATAATTATCTGGTAAATAACAGCAGTATTATCACATCCTCCAATGGACAGAAGGTCACTGTAACTTCCCAGAAATACCCCCGGATGGGGTGGGTTTACCTAATCGTTTCACCGTTTTCAAATATCAGCCAATTGGTGCTTACCCATCTGTCTCAGATTTTTATTACCTGCGTAGCCTGTATTGTTTTTGCCCTTGTGTCTGCGTATTCCATTTCCCGCATTATAACAGGGCCTATTTTTTCACTCAACAAGACCATGGAAAAGGTAAAAAACGGGAATCTGGATGTGCGGCAGGAAAATATGCCAAATGATGAAATCGGAATGCTGGGGCAGACTTTCAATTCTCTGCTGGACCGTATCTCAGAGCTGATGGATAATATCAGGGAACAGCAGAAAAATAAGCGCAAGCTGCAGCTTCAACTCATTCAGGCACAGGTAAAGCCTCATTTTTTGTATAATGTGCTTGAAATGGTAAACAGCTTCATACGTGACCACATGGAAGATCACGCGCTTGATTCCATAGCGCATCTGGCTAACTTTTACAGAACCTCATTGAGCGACGGACATGATATTATCAGTATCGGCAAAGAAGTAAGTATGACTGAAAACTATTTAAGTCTTCAGCAGCTTCGCTACATAGAATTTATGGAATTTTCTTTAGATATTTCTGAGGAGATAAGGTCCTGCCAGATCCCTAAGCTCACCCTGCAGCCCTTAGTAGAGAACGCGATTTATCATGGATTAAAAGCAAAATGTGAAAAAGGAGAGCTGAAAGTATCCGGCTATCTAAAAAATGAAAGGATTTATTTTGAGATTTACGACAGCGGAGCCGGCATGGACAGTGAGACTATAACGTCCATCTATAACTCCCTGAAAGAAGAACGGATGACAACAGATTTTGGTATAACCAACATTATAAAGAGACTGAATATACACTTCAATAATAAGGCGGAAATTGAAATCCATAGTGAACCAGGCAGGTATTCCCTGTTTATCCTTTCATTTCCCGCTGTTGATCTATAAAGAGGAGGGCAAGCCATGCTGGAGGTTGTACTGATCGACGATGAATACTTTTTCCGGAATTCTCTGAAAAGGGCAATCCCCTGGGAAGAAATGGGGTTTCAGATTACCGGAGACGCTAACAATGGCAGGGATGGATTCCGGCTGATCTGTGATAAGCAGCCTGACATTGCTGTTATAGACATTAACATGCCCCTGATCAACGGGCTTGAATTGATTGAAAAACTACGCAAAGAGCAGATACCCTGTAAGTGTATACTGCTTACAGGATACAGTGACTTCAAATATGCCCAGCAGGCGATCCGGCTCAATGTTTCGGAATATATATTGAAACCGGTTGATTTTTCTCTGCTCACGGAATCCCTTAATAATCTGAAACAGGAAATTTCACAGGAACAGGAACAGCAATTCCATGTCAAAGCTCTGGAAGAGCACAGAATGAGGTATATCAAGGAACATTTCCTTCTGGACATTATAGACGGACACGTATCCTTTAACAAACTGCAGCTTTCATCCTATTTGGAGGAACTGCATATTTCAGTTTCATTTGACAGTTACGTTGTCTGTATTCTGGAGATGCCCGAGATTCACGCGTCTAATATAGAGGATATACGAAAACACCTGGAAAACACTCTGTTCCAGGATGGAAAGAGTGAAATTTTCGTCACCCATCACTCCCAAATATGCCTCATATGTGAGACCGAAAACCTTGAGCATCTAAAGAAAGAAACGGAAACACTGACGGAATTTCTTCAGCACCGGGTATCTGCGTTTCATATGGGTGTGAGTGCATTACACAGAGGCGCACAGGAAATAATAATCGCTTATAAAGAGGCTTCTGTCTGTCTGAAAAACGCACGCAGCTTTGAGCACAGCCTTCTCTTTTACGAGGAATGGAACCTGACCGCTTACCGTATACCGGAAACCGTGCTGGCTGATGTGAAAAAGCTGATTCGCCGGCGGGAACTGGTAAATATCACAGAGACGCTTGGTCACTTATACGATACTTTCCGTGAAAAAAAGCTTTCTTATGACAATATCATTTTCTGCACCTATGAACTGCTCTCCTCTCTGTTATCCGCTTTGAATGAACAGAACTCCATAAATTGTTTTCTCTTCCGAGATTCCCGCAGTCTCTCCGACACACTGGACAACTTTCGTTCTTGTGATGAGATCAGGCGCTGGATGATCGATATGTTTACAGAGCAGCTCAGCCAGGAGAATCCTACCGCATCAATATGCGCTGTCACCCGCAATGTTCAGGACTATATACTGCAGAATTATAGTGATCCCGAGCTGACCATTGAGGATATCGCCCGGAATCTGTTCCAGAATTACAGTTATCTCTGTTATTGTTTTAAACGCGACCAGGGTATTACCATAAATGATTACATTAACCAGATCCGGCTAAATAAGGCACTAGAGCTTTTTGATTCCGGCGTGGACAATGTAGGCTATGTGGCTGAAGCCACCGGTTTTAACAATGCCGGCTACTTCAGCAGGAAGTTTAAGAAATTCGTGGGTCTTCCTCCCAGTGAATATGTCAAAACCCTTTAAGCTTACCCTGAAAAGGCACTGTTCACTCTTGGCCATAAATCCGGTAACCCTGAATGATGCCCCATAAATGTATACCCGAAAAGGGGTTGTATCCGGCAAAAAAATCTCTTATAATAAAAAAAGCCTTTAAGAAACGAGGATTTTATTGTGAAAAAAACCAGACTATGGATAAATGCCCTGATCCTGTCATCCTGCCTTCTCCTAGGCATGGGACAGACCACCGTATACGGAACCGCACAGGACGCGGCACAGGCCCCTGCTGATCCCGGTGGTGCTGCTGACCCCAACGCACCGGCTGATCCCAATGCGCCGGCTGAGGCTCCCAAAGACCCCAATGCACCGCCGGACAGCTATAACTGGGAGGTTCAGTCTGACGCCGTCCCCGGATGGCCCACAGGCCCACAGGTGGCTGCGGAGACCGCAATACTTATGGACGCGGAGACGGGCCAGATACTCTACGCCAAAGGCATAAACGAAAAGAGATACCCGGCAAGCACCACGAAGATCATGACAGCTCTGATCGCCATTGAGAACAGCACCCTGACTGATGAGGTCACCTTTTCAGCCGAAGCTGTAAACGGTATAGAACCCGGCAGCACCCATATTGGCATCAAGCCCGGGGAAATCCTCACCATGGAACAGAGCTTATACGCGGTTCTCCTGGCTTCCGCCAATGAGGTTTCTTCCGGTGTGGCAGAATTTGTAGGCGGCAGTATCCCGGATTTTGTGAACATGATGAATAGCAGGGCAGAGGAACTGGGATGTAAAAACACCCATTTTGTCAACGCCAACGGCCTTCATGACCCAGAACACTACACTACAGCCAGGGATCTTGCCAATATCGCCAGGGAAGCTTTTAAAAATGAGACCTTCCGCAAGATCATAGCCACAGAATATTACATTGAACCCAAGACAAACATTACAGACGAAGAGCGCTGGCTGAACAATCATCATAAGATGCTCGTATCCGGTGATCTGCATTATGACGGATGTCTGGGAGGAAAAACGGGATATACCAGCGATGCAGGGAACTCCCTTGTGACATATGCCCAGAGAAACGGCATGTACCTTATCTCTGTGGTCCTGGCTGACAATGCTGTCTATCAGTATCCGGATACCGCAGCACTGCTGGATTATGGATTCTCCAATTTTCACAAGACAGTCCTTGCCCAGAAAGGGGAAATCCGGTGCCTGAAGCCGCTGCCTATTGAACATTACCTCTACAACCTGACTAAGTCCAAAATGATGACGCGTTATACCGATACCGCAACAGCAAATCTGCCCGCCAACCTGCCGGCTGAGGATCTGACCCGGAAGACCACTCTGGATAAAAAGGTTCTGACTACAGATTATTATCTGGGTGAAGAGTTACTGGCTACCGCTCATGCAGAGGTCTGTCCAACCCTTACTCTGTCCGAATTCCTGGCCGCTGCCAAGGACTCCCCTGCCAATACAGCCAGAGCGGCTGCTCAGAACAACACAGCAGACAGCGCTGCTGCAGAGAGGACTCCCAAAACCTCTTCCAGTTCACTTGGTGACTTCTTTCAGGAACTTAAATACAATTTCCAAAACATGCCCAAGTGGAAATACCCCGCGCTTCTCTTTCTGCTGTCAGCAGTTATCTTCTATATCGTACTTCTCATAATAAAGATCAAGAGGCACAGGAAGAAGAGAAACAAGAGCAGAAAGAAAAAAAATTGATATGTCTGTACTGACATATTCTAAAATCGAATACAAAACCCCATCGGAAGACCGCCGACTAAACCGGCAGCTTTCCGATGGGGTTTTTCTCTTTAATAATATTCCTGGTGTCTCTTCGCACGCCTTTTCTTTCTCAGCATATCTCTCTTACGCCTTACTTCCTCGGCTTCTTCCTCAGTGATCTTCTTAACTGTTTTGACCACATAGTATTTTCCCTCATCAGTCCTTTTCAGCCTTGCTTTGCCCCGGAAATACCCATGTTCAGGACAGTAGGCCAGACACATGTGAGTCTTGGGGTTAAGGGAAAACCAGCGTATCTTTTTCTTCGCGGTTTTGTCGCAGAAAAAGCAGCGGGTACTCACCACTTCACGGTCCTTCATGGCATCCTCTTTTGTGGGGAATTCTCTGGAAATGTATTTGGAATAATCATCAAATACCGTGTGGATTTCCTCGCTCTTTGACTTGGGGTTCTGATAGCAGTCGATTGAAAAAAACTTTCTCACCGTATCCATAGGCAGCCGGGCGAATATCTCAGCAGTGTAGGCAGCGTCGTTCAGCGCCCGGTGAAAATTTTCTCCTTTGTCCAGTTTCATATAGTCAATGGCGTATTCCAGGGAACGACTGTTCTTTTCCCCCTCACAGGCGATCCCGAACAGCTTCTGTACATCATAATAGCGGAGCGGTCCTTCCAGAAGGTATGTCAGCCTGTAGTATTTCATATTGCGCTGCAGCTCCACCAGGTCGGAGGGACCCCAGGTACAAAACATCACATCCTCCCCGCACCATTTCAGGAATCTGCGGATGGCCTTGGAAAAAGGGACTCCGTTTTCCAGGGTCTGTTTATCAATATGCAATATTTCTTTTGTGCGGTAGTGCAGCCTGTGGTACACAGAAGGTTTGACGATTTCATGAAACTGTTCTGTCACATTCCTGTTCTCATCCAGCTTCACGGCTCCTATTTCGATAATCTCAAAAGGCAGCCTCTTATTCTCCCTGTCCTTACCATAGGGGCACTGATTCCATTCCAAATCAAATACAATATAGTTCATAATTAAGTCCTGCAGCTCTCTTTATATTTGTTCCCGGCAGCCCGTGGTTTTCATCTTTTTTGATTTTACCATTATTCTCTGTAAGGTGCAACATGGCATTCTCATTCATGTTGTACAAAAAATTTTAGATTATCTAAAAATTTTTGTAATTTTCATTGACTATAGCTCGCTGATTTGCTAATATTATAGTAATCTAACATACCGTGTTTCATAAAATGTTTCCGGAGACAGCAGTTTGACCATGGGGCCAAGATGTTTCGGAAAATCAAATGGGGGTAATTACATAATGAAAGGAATGGAAATCGGTAAAGGAAGTATCTTTGAACTGGAAGGCATTCCCGCGTTTCGTCAGGTACTGCCGCTGGCACTGCAGCATGTAGTCGCCATGATCGTCGGCTGTGTTACACCAGCCATTATTGTTTCAGGAGCCGTCAGCGGAGGAGGTATGTCTCAGGGAGACAAGGTCATCCTCATTCAGGCTGCTCTTTTTGTGTCCGCAATCTCTACACTGCTCCAGCTCTTTCCTCTGGGCAGCAAAAGCGGATTCCACATCGGCTCCTCCCTGCCCGTCATCATGGGCGTCAGCTTTGCCTATGTGCCCAGTATGCAGGCCATTGCCGAGGGATACGGCGTTGCAACCATACTCGGCTCTCAGATCGTAGGCGGATGCGTGGCTGTTGTAGTTGGACTGCTGGTAAGGAAGATCAGGGTATTCTTTCCGCCTCTGATCACGGGAACCGTTGTGTTCACCATCGGTCTCTCCCTGTATCCCACAGCCATCAACTATATGGCAGGCGGCACCAGCAGTGAGACCTACGGCTCCTGGGAGAACTGGGCTGTGGCTATCTTTACGCTTGTCATTGTAACTGTATTGAACCATTTCGGAAAAGGAATCGTGAAGCTGGCTTCTATCCTGATCGGAATGCTTGCGGGATATGTGGTCTCTGCTTTTTTTGGCATGGTGAGTTTCAGCAGTGTGGCCTCAGCCAGCGTATTCCAGTTTCCGCAGGTTATGCATTTCGGCATCAATTTTGAAGTGTCCTCCTGTGTGGCCATCGGTCTTCTCTTTGCCATTAATTCCGTGCAGGCAATCGGTGACTTCACGGCAACCACAGTGGGCGGTCTGGGAAGAGAGCCAAGTGACAAGGAACTTCAGGGCGGAATCGTGGGTTATGGTATTATGAATATCATCGGGGCCGCCTTCGGCGGACTTCCCACAGCCACCTACAGTCAGAATGTAGGTATCGTGGCAACCACAAAGGTTGTAAACCGCTGTGTCCTGGGACTGGCAGCCATTATCCTGGGCGTAGCCGGACTGATACCCAAATTTTCAGCGCTGCTCACTACGATCCCTCAATGCGTCCTGGGTGGTGCCACTGTATCTGTCTTCGCGTCCATTGCCATGACGGGCATGAAACTGATCACCTCTGAGGATATGAACTACAGGAACACTTCCATTGTAGGTCTGGCGGCTGCCCTCGGAATGGGCATCTCACAGGCATCCGCAGCGCTGGCCACTTTCCCAAGCTGGGTAACCATGATCTTCGGCAAGTCCCCGGTGGTGTTGGCGACACTCATAGCTATATTACTGAATATTATTCTACCGAAAGAAGAATAGAAGGGAACTGTTTAGTAGGTCTGTGCCTTTCCTGCGCTGACCGTAAGAAAACGTTCAGCAGCCAGGCAAAAACCGGCCCCTGCCTTTATAACCCAAAACATTTAGCTGTTTCGGTTATAAGCGGCAGAGGCCGGATTTATTTTTGTCTATTCCTCTGTTTCTATTGCCTGCGCTTCCTGATTCTCCTGGATCTGAGGCAGCGGGGTATTCAAAATATTCATGAACTCTTCCCCTGTTATAGTCTCATTTTCAAAGAGGTATTTTGCCAGTTCGTGAAGCTTGCCGATGTTGTCTTTCAGAATCTTATAGGCTTTTTCATGCTGTACCCTAACCAGTTCCACAACCTTTTTGTCGATCAGGGTCTGGGTTTCAAAGGAGCATGACAGAGAGGAATCCCCGCCCAGGTACTGATTGGTCATACTCTCCATGGCAACCATGTCGAACTCATCACTCATACCGAATCTGGTTATCATGCCGCGGGCCAGCTTGGTAGCCTGCTCAATATCATTGGAGGCGCCTGTTGTGACGGAATGGAAAATCAGCTCCTCCGCCGCCCGTCCTCCTGTGAAGGTGGCAATTTTATTCTCCAGCTCCTCTTTTGACATGAGGAAATGCTCGCCGTCCTCCACCTGCATAGTGTAGCCCAGCGCACCGGATGTTCTGGGGATAATGGTGATCTTATGGACCGGCGCGGAATCCGTCTGCATGGCTGCGACCAGCGCATGGCCTATCTCATGGTAAGAGACAATAAGCTTCTCTTTCTCGGAAAGCACACGGTTCTTCTTCTGATATCCCGCAATGACCACCTCTATGCTCTCCTCCATATCTGCCTGGGTTGCGAATTTTCTTCTGTCACGGACAGCCCGAAGCGCCGCTTCATTCACAATATTGGCAAGCTCTGCTCCGGACGCGCCGGAAGCCGCTTTTGCAATATCCCGGAAATTCACATTGTCGGAAATCTTGATCTTCTTTGCATGTACCTTCAAAATCTCCTCGCGTCCTTGCAGATCGGGAAGCTCTACAGGTATACGTCTGTCAAAACGTCCCGGACGAAGCAGCGCCGGGTCCAGAGAATCCGGACGGTTGGTGGCTGCCAGGATCACAACACCTTTGGAGCCGTCAAATCCGTCCATTTCAGTCAGGAGCTGGTTCAATGTCTGCTCACGCTCGTCATTGCCGCTGATATTGCCGTCACGCTTCTTTCCAATGGTATCAATCTCATCTATAAATACAATACACGGTGCTTTTTCATTGGCCTGCTTGAACAGATCACGCACCTTGGCAGCACCCATACCAACGAACATCTCTACAAATTCCGAACCGGAGATAGAGAAAAACGGTACATTGGCCTCACCTGCCACAGCCTTTGCCAAGAGTGTCTTACCGGTTCCGGGAGGGCCTACAAGAAGTGCTCCCTTTGGCATGGACGCACCGATTTCCCGGTATCTGTCGGGGTTGTGGAGATAATCCACGATCTCTGTCAACAGATCCTTTGCCTCATCCTCGCCGGCCACATCGGAGAACATAATTCCGTTTGTTGATTTTACATAAACCTTTGCATTGCTCTTGCCAAAGCTCATGGCTCCGGCTCCGCCTCCCATGCCGCTCATCATCTTTTTGCTCAGCCAGTTACCGATGAACAAGAAAATGGCGATTGGGATGATCCAGGACAACAGAAATGTCAGGATGGGAGATTGTTTTGTAGGAATCTCTTTTGCAAACTTTACATCTGCTTTCTCCAGCCGCTCCACTTCCTGCAGATCATTGATCCTTCCTGTCTTATAAACCTGGGTTTTATCGCTGCTTTTTATGGTATAATAAATAGTGTCATCATCAAGATTTACTTCATCTATCTTGCTGCCTTTCAAGTCACTAAGGAACTGGTCATATCTGACCTCCTTGATGCTCCGCTCCGCAATAGACGGCACAAGCAGCGTGTTCAGAAGAACCAAAACAACGATGACAATGGCATAATAAAACAATATTGGTTTTTTTGGTTTTTTGTCTTTTATTTCCATATATTTTCCCTCCGTGATCCCCTGCTCATATCAGGAAATCTCTGTTTTAAGTATGCCACTTTTCATAAAATTATTCAATGAACAAGGTCTGTTTATTCTATAAAAAATATATGAATTGTTCCTGCACACTCTATAAACAGCATCTATAGACTGCCGAACTTATGTCGATCTCAGAAATAAAATTCAGTCCATTTTCCTCTGAAGCTTTTACAGGGCAGACTGGGATGGTCCTTCCCTTCCAAGTTTCCATTCTTAAGCTCCACAGCATCCTCCAGACAATAGGAAATATGATCCGGTGAAATGGGACATCCGTGATGAGATGGAAGGATCACTTCTATTCCTGATACAAGATCCAGCAGCTTTCCCAGACTTTCTATATACAAATCCAGGTTTCTATTCTCTCCGAACATGAAGATCGGCCCGTCCTTCTGAACCGTATCTCCCGGCAGGAGAATCTTCCTTTTTCTGTCCAGCATAGCTATACTCCCGTAAGTATGCCCCGGTATATGAATGACTTCAAAATCATATACACCGGCGGTGATGTGCTCCCCCTCATGCAAATCGTGAACGGATATATTCTGCGGAATCATGTGCGCGTCTTTTGGATGTATCCAGCATTCGCCAAAGCCAGACAATCCCCCGGCATGGTCAATATCACCATGAGTCAAAATTACTTTCAGCGGCAGATCTGTCAGTCTTCTGACCTCCTCTGCTGTCCCGGAATCCCCAAAACCGGTGTCAATGAGCAGCGCTTCGTTGCTGCCTGTGATCAGGAATTCCCGCACTCTCCCATCATCCAGAATATAAAAACCTTCCCCATACTTTATGACCTCCATAACAGATACCTCCGTTCCTATTTGTCCTCTCCTGTAAGGCGCAGTACAGCATGGATCTCGTCCACTTCCATGTCCAGAAAAGCGGCAAGTTCCTCCACACTGTATTTTGCATCGTCATCCTCCAAAAGTTCTTTTATTTTTGTCTCCAGATCACGGACTTTTTCCACCAGAATATTGTCACTCTGCTTCTGGTCTGTCTGCTGCTCTACCATAAAAAGGATGGCATTTCTGATCTCCCCGCAAAGAAAGGCGTGAAAATCTTCTGCCTCATGCAGCGTTTCCATGGCAGTGAGCAGGCCGATATTTCCCTCAGCGATCATATCACCAATAAAAATTTCTTCGTGACGCAGCTCTCTGGCTGTGTTCACTACTTCTGCCATGTATAATTCTGCAAGGCGTTTTTTTGCCGCCTCGTCTTTTTTCAGTGCTTTTTGAAAAAGGACTTCTCTTTCTCCGGGCTTTTCGGGTGGGATATTCTTCAGGGTATTTTCATACTCTTCCAGATACTCTGCTTCTTCCGGCGTCAGTGCTTTCTCTGATTTGCTGTCCGCCTCGCTGTTCTCTGCTATGCTATCTGTACTGCCGTTTTCTGCTCTGCCGGCTATACTGCTATTCTCTCTTCTGCCGGCTGTACTGCTGTTCTCTGCTCTTCCATTTGTACTGCTGTTTGCTACACTTCCATCTGTACTGCCGTTTTCTGCTCTGACGTTTATTCCGCTGCGCTCTTCTCTGTCCAATGTGCTGCCTGTCCTGCTGCCCGTCGCTTTTCCGTCTACCTGAATTCCCTGTATAGCCAGATATTCGTACACCTTCTGCATCTGTCCTTCTGACAGCCCATTGCCTCCAAAAATTCCTTCCACTGTATCTGCATGTATCTTCTTTCCATTTTTCACTGCCAGCCCCAGTGTTTCACTGAGCTTTTCCTGAAATTCTTTAATCTCCATATCTGCCTCCTTATTTCCTTCCGCATTTTAGGTTCAGAACACAAACCCGTAATGCCTGCAGCGGCCGTGCTGCCCATTTAAAAATCCCCGGCAGACGTACTCAGTGCCGGGGATTGTCTTAGAAACAGTATAATCGATTAGAAAAAACTTGTAAAGTTTTATAGTTTTGGACACATCCAAAACAAAGGTTACTGCAATTTTTCTGTGAGCAGCCGATTCACTGCCTGGGGGTCTGCCTTTCCTCTCATCTCTTTCATAACCTGCCCCACCAAAAAACCAAGAACCTTTGTCTTGCCGCTTTGATATTCCTCTGCGGTTTTCGGATTTTGGGCCAGCACTTTCTCCACAACCCGCTCCAACATTCCGGTATCCGTGACAGATTTCAGACCGTTTTCTTCAATATAGGAGATTGGTTCTATATCCTCATCAAAAATCTTGCCGAATACTTTCTTTGCTGTCTGATTGTTCACTTCCCCCTTTTCACAGACCACGATCAAATCTGCCAGGTGTTCCGGGGTAAAATGCAGTTCTTCTGTCTCCATCCCCCTGTCTTTTAGAAGTCTCAGTGTCTCACCGATAAACCAGTTCGCTGCCTTTTTCGGCGCTCCGGCAATCTGTTTTTGCTCAAGAAGGCTAACTGTCTGTTCAAACAAGTCTGCCAGATGTCTTGACTGTGTCAAAAGCGAGGCATCATAAGGAGAAAGTGCAAATTCTCTCTCATACCGCTGCGCCTTTTCCTCCTGAAGCTCCGGCTGCCGCTCCCTGATCTGCCTGGTCCAGGCTTCGCTTATCACAACAGGAGGGAGATCCGGGTCCGGAAAATACCGGTAATCTTTGGCATCCTCTTTGGAGCGCATGGCATAGGAAAACTCTTTGTTGTCATCCCACCGCCTTGTCTCCTGCTGTACACTTCTTCCCTCTTCCAGAAGCTCGATCTGCCGTTCCCGCTCCCCTTCTATGGCTCTGGCAATGGCCTTGAATGAGTTCAGGTTCTTCATCTCTGTCCTGGTACCCAGTTCGCTGCTTCCCGCCTCTCTCACGGACAAATTGACATCAGCGCGCATGGAACCCTCTTGAAGCTTACAATCTGATACCCCCAGATACTGACAGATTAGGCGCAGCTTTTCCAGATATGCGATCACCTCTTCTGAATTTCTCATATCCGGTTCGGACACGATCTCTACCAGAGGAACCCCGCTTCTGTTGTAATCCACAAGGGAACAGTCCTCCCACTCATCATGGATCAGCTTTCCTGCGTCTTCCTCCATATGCATTTCATGGATCCTGATTTTCTTTTTTCCGGAAGAAGTCATGATCTCCAGGTATCCATCATGGCATATGGGAAGGTATAGCTGGGAAATCTGATAGTTCTGCGGGTTGTCAGGATAGAAATAATTCTTTCTGTCAAACTTGCAGGTACGATTTACCCGGCAGTTGGCTGCCAGTCCAAGTGCCAGCGCATAGTCCACCACCTGCTTATTGAGGACAGGCAGGGAACCGGGCATTCCGGTACATACAGGACAGGTGTGTGTATTTGGCGCTCCCCCGAATTTTGTGGAGCATCCGCAGAATATTTTCGTGGCTGTGGCAAGTTCCACATGGACCTCAAGGCCAATGACTGTCTCATATTGCTTTGCCATTATTTTTCCCCCTTTCCATATGCTTTCGGGAATTCTCCCCTGATCTGCTCATAGGCATAGGCAGCCTGTATGATCTTCTTTTCCTGAAAACAGTCCCCGATAAACTGCATTCCCACAGGCATACCGTTTTGGTCTCTGCCGCAGGGAACGCTTATGGCCGGAAGCCCCGCCAGATTCACACCCGCGGTATAGACATCGCTCAGATACATTTTCAGCGGGTCCGAAAGGCTGCTCCCTATAGCCGGTGCTGTAGTGGGAGCGGCAGGTGCCAACAGCATATCGTATTTTACAAAGGCTTCATCAAATGCCTTCTTTATCATACCCTTTACTTTCAAAGCCTTCAGATAATACGCGTCATAGTAGCCGGAGCTAAGCACAAAAGAGCCGAGCAGTATCCTGCGCCTGACCTCTTCCCCGAATCCTTCTGCCCTGGTCTTTTTATACATATCGTGAAGCCCCTCAAACGCCTCTGTCCTGTACCCATATTTCACCCCGTCAAAACGGGCCAGGTTGGAGCTTGCCTCAGCAGAGGCGATAATATAATAAGCCGGGATCACATAATCCACCAGACCCAGGGAAAAGAATTCCACTATGGCGCCATTTCTTGTCATTAAATGAACCGCATCTACCAGAGCTTTCTTAACATCCATATCCAGTCCCTCTGCCAGATACTCTTTGGGAATACCGATCTTTACACCGTGCAAATCCTGTTTTAAATATTGGGTAAACCGCAGGTCCTTCCGCATCACAGAGGTACTGTCCTTTTCGTCATACCCGGCAACTGCCTCCAAAAGAGCCGCGCAGTCGGATACATCCTTTCCCACCGGTCCTATCTGATCCAGGGAGGAAGCATAGGCTATAAGGCCGTATCTGGACACAGTTCCGTATGTGGGTTTCATCCCCACCACTCCGCAGTAAGATGCTGGCTGGCGGATGGACCCTCCGGTATCGCTGCCCAGTGCTGCAAATGCCTCATCAGATGCCACTGCCGCGCAGGAACCGCCGGAGGAACCGCCCGGCACCTTTTCCGTGTCCCAGGGATTTCTGGTGATCCCATACGCTGAAGTCTCGGAAGTGCTCCCCATGGCAAACTCATCCATATTGGTCTTGCCTATGACGATCATTCCGGCATTTTCCATTCTTCGTACTGCCTCTGCGTCATAAGGAGGCACGAAATTTTCCAGGATTCTGGACGCGCAGGTCGTCTTTCTTCCTTTTGTACAGATATTATCTTTTACCGCTGCGGGCACACCTGCCAGAGGACCTGTATATCTGCCTGATCTGATGCCGTTTTCCACTTCTTTTACCCTGTCGTATATCTTTTTTTCATCTGTTTCCAGAAAGGCATGGAGCGTGCCGTCCATTTTTCCAATCCGGTCCAGAGATGCTTTCACCGCTTCCCGGACTCCCACCTCCCGGCTTTTAATGGCATGGCCCAGGGTCAGGGCTGTCATTTCTCTGATTTCCATATCACTAACCTCCATCACTGCACTGTTTTCGGGACCTGATACTGACCGTCTTTACTTTTCGGGGCGTTTAAAAGCATAGCCTTACGGTTATCGCCATTTGTCACAATATCCTCCCGAAATACGTTTTCCACAGGGAATGTATGGGCAAGCGGCTCTATTCCCTCTGTGTCCAGTTCGTTTAGTTTATCCATATAATCCAGCATCTCCTGCATTTTTTCCCTGGCCTTTTCCCTCTCTTTTGGGGTAAGGGCCAGCTTCGCCAGGATTTCCACATTTTCCATAACTGCATCATCTATGATCTGCTTTGCCATGATCTTCTCTCCTTTTCCAGGGTGTTTCTTAAAGCTGCTCCCGGCAGGCTGTGTGTCACAATCTGCCGGAATGAATTTTAAGATACTTCAGGTACACTTTACGGTTCCAGTCTGTTCATATCTCTCGGAAACAGGCAGGCTTCCCTTACATTATCCTCACCTAAAAGCTGCATGGTGAGCCGCTCCAGTCCGATTCCCAAGCCTCCGTGAGGCGGCATGCCGTATTTAAAAGTGTCCAGATACTGCTCCATTCCCTCCCGGCTCATTCCCCTTTTCTCCAGTTTCCCCATCAGCATATTGTAGTCGTGGATACGCTGTCCACCTGTGGTCACTTCCAGTCCGCGGAACAAAAGGTCAAAGCTCAGGGTGAAGCGTTCATCTTCCGGGTCATCCATGGCATAAAACGGCCTTTTCTTCGAGGGATAATGGGTGACAAACACAAAGTCCGCACCGCACTCCTCCTTGAAATACTGTCCGATCAGTTCCTCCTCTTCCGGTTCCAGATCATAAGGATTCCTGATCTTCCTGCCATACTTTTCGGCAGCCAGTTCCTTTGCCCGGGAAAAACGGACATGGGGGATTTTCCTTGTCTCAGGCAGCTTTACCCCCAGGATCTTCAATTCTTTGGCATATTCCCTTTCAAGCAGATCCATTGTATACTGAAGAAATCCCGTCTCCATACCGCAGATATCCAGAAAACTGTCAATGTATCCCATCTCAAAATCAAGGCTGGTATATTCATTCAGATGCCGCCTTGTATTATGCTTCTCAGCCCGAAAGACCGGTCCGGTCTCGAACACTCTGTCAAATACTCCCACCATCATCTGTTTATAAAACTGCGGGCTTTGCTCCAGAACTGCCGGTTTATGAAAATAGCTGAGTTTAAAAAGGTTGGAACCGCCCTCCGCCCCTTTCGCGCCGATTTTCGGTGTGTGCACCTCGGTAAATCCCCGGCTGTATAAAAATTCACGGAAACCTCTGCACACGCCCTCCTGTATCTTAAAACGGGCACGCTCTTTCACATTCCGCAGTGATATGGGGCGCAGATTTAACTTTGTCTCCAGAGATGTGTTAAGCTTCCACTTGTCTACAGCAAGGGGGAGAGGCGCTGCCGGGGAAGAGAGTATTTCTACAGAAGTGAGACGAAGTTCCTTTCCATGGGGTGCGCGTTCCTCGTTACGGATCATGCCCGCAGCCCGGATGCAATCCCCCTCCTTCAGATCCGCCACAGACAGCTCCGTCTTTCCCTCCTCCCATACTGTCTGAAGAAGGCCGTCTCTTTTTCTCAGTATGACAAAGGCGATTTCGCCCATATTGCGGATGCTGTGAACAGCTCCCTCCACAAAAATCTCACCGTCTGACTCCGTTTTTTCCAATAGCTCCGGAAGTTCCAATACCTCTTTTTCTCTGATACCTTCCACAAATTCCATATCACATTTCTCCTTTTTCTATAAATTAAAAAAGTCCCGGGATATCCAGAAAAATCCAGATACCTCGGGACAGGATATTCTTGATCACATCTTTGTGATCCGTTCAATCGCTTTTACTGTATTTTCATAGGTTCCGAAGGCCGATAACCTGAAGTAGCCTTCTCCGTGAGCGCCGAAACCGCTGCCCGGTGTTCCCACCACATTTGCTCTGTGCAGGAGTTCATCAAAGAATTCCCAGGAACTTAACCGGCCCGGTGTTTTCAGCCACACATACGGGGCATTGATACCGCCGGATACAGAATATCCTGCGTTTTTCAAACCTTCGTAGATCACTTTTGCGTTTTTCATATAATAGTCCACCTGGGCCTTGAGCTGTTCCTTTCCTTCCGGTGAATAGACAGCTTCCCCGGCCCTCTGAACAATATACGGCGCACCATTATACTTGGTACCATGTCTTCTGGACCAGAGGCTGTGCAAAGAAACACTGCCGCATTTTAAGTCCTTCGGCACTACGGTATAGCCCAGTCGGACACCGGTGAATCCGGCATTTTTTGAAAAACTGTGAAGTTCGATGGCACAATGTCTCGCACCTTTGCATTCATACACGCTGTGAGGTACGTCTTTTTCTGTTATATATGCTTCATATGCTGCATCATAGATGATCACCGCGCCGACGCGGTTGGCATAGTCTACCCATTCCTGCAGCTCTTCTCTTGTGATCCCTGCACCTGTAGGATTATTGGGGAAACACAGATAAATAATATTGGGAGTCTCCTTTGGAAGTTCAGGAACAAAATTATTCTCCTCTACACAGGGCATATAGATCATGCCGTCATAATTCTGTGCATCCGGATTATAATTGCCTGTTCTGCCTGCCATGACATTGGTATCCACGTATACAGGATAAACAGGGTCACAGACCGCGATCTTATTGTCCAGCCCAAAAATCTCCTGGATATTTCCGGAATCACATTTTGCCCCATCGGATACGAAGATTTCGTCTACCTCTATATCACAGCCACGGTTTCGGTAATCATTATCCGCAATGGCGTTCCTCAAAAAGTCATACCCTTTGTCCGGCGCATAGCCATGGAATGTATCCGCGTTTGCCATATCATCCACTGCACTGTGAAGAGCCTGGATAATAGCCGGTGCCAACGGCTGTGTGACATCACCGATTCCCAGTCTGATAATGTCAGCGTTTGGATTTTCCTGCTGATAGTCAGCTACTTTTTTTGCTATATTGGAAAACAGGTAGCTGCCCTGCAGCTTCAGATAATTATCATTAATTGTAAACATATCACATTTCTCCTTTATTACTATTAGCTATTTTATCATAACAGTTCAGCCTTATACTTCATCATAGATAAGCGTCAGGATCATCTGCGCTGTCTCCACCATACTGGTACCGCTGTCCATACTGCACTTCTGTATATAGCGGTATGCCTCTTCCTCAGTGAGATGATTTCTGTCCATGAGAAGGAGCTTTGCATTGGTAATGTAGTTCTGGTCCCGTTCGCTTCTCGGTTTTGGTTTTTTCTTTTCTTTTTTCAGTCTGCGCTCAAGCTGGCAAAGCTGCATTTCTACCGTGTTTACCAGTTCATAAATGCGGATTGGCATGGTGACTGCCATAATTCCTGATCCGGCAGAGCTTACCACATTGGCAGAGCCGATGAGCAGCATTTCAAAAAACTTTGGCAGGGAATCTGCCAGTTCCCGGTAGTACATATCCGGCAGCTTATAGCCGCTGATCACAAGTCCCGCGGGATGTTTGTTCACTTCGATCAGAGCCTGGGCGGCAGTTGTACATGCTACGGTATTTTCAAATCCATGTTGTATGAGGATTTTCCGTATTTTTTTTGCATCTTCCGGCTTTGGTAAAACAATAATGATGATGCCCATGCACTGCCTCCTGTTCCTTTATACACGGTACAGATACTGTTCGATCTCCCACTCAGAAACCTGCTCCATGTAGCTCTCCCACTCTTTTTTCTTCGCTTTCACATAGCACTTCGTAAAAGTTTCGCCCAGCACTTCTTCCATAAGCGGGTCTTTCTTGAATTCTTCCAGGGCCTCGCTCAGATTTTCCGGAAGAGTATCAATACCTGCCAGTTCCTTCTCCTCTTTGGAGAGTTTTCGGATATTTTCTTTCAGCTCTTTTGGGGCCTGAAGATTCTTCTCCATTCCATCCAGGCCGGCCGCCAGACACAGGGCAAATACCAGGTAAGGATTGGATGAGGAGTCCGGGCTTCTGAGTTCCAGCCTTGCCCCTTCATCCCTCTGTGTCTGTACACGCACCAGTGCAGTTCTCTGCCTGGAGGACCAGGTGATGTCTGAGGGAGCTTCAAATCCCGGTGCCAGTCTTTTATAGGAATTGACGAGAGGATTACACAGGGCTGTCATACCCTTTATGTGTGCAAAGATTCCTGCCAGGAAGGAATACCCCTCACGGCTCAGTCCCAGATCATCGGACGGATCTGAAAAAACGTTCTTTCCGTCCTTCATCAAAAACATATTCACATGCATACCGGAACCGTTGACACCTGCTTTCGGCTTAGGCATAAAGGTGGCGTGAAGGCCGTGGCGTTTTGCTATGGTTCTCACAGCCACCTTGAAAGTCATCACTTTATCGGCTGTCTCCGGCGCGTCGGAGAACTGAAAATCTATTTCATGCTGCCCGGGCGCTATCTCATGGTGGGAGGATTCAATTTCATATCCCATCTCCTCAAGGGTCAGCACCATGTCTCGTCTGGCATTCTCACCCAGATCCACGGGGCTCAGATCCATGTATCCCGCTTTTTCATGTGTTGTGGTGGTGGGCATGCCATTGTCGTCTGTGTGGAAAAGGAAGAACTCACATTCCGGGTTCACCATAAGGGAATATCCCATCTCTGCGGCTTTTGCCGCAGCTCGGCTTAAAATGAACCGGGGGCTTTCTTTATAGGGTGTGCCGTCCTCCTGATAAATATCACAGATAAACCGTGCAACTTTTCCCTGCTGTGGGCGCCACGGCAGGATTGTAAACGTGGACAGATCCGGGTGCAGATACATATCTGACTCCTCATTTCTGATAAAACCGCCGATGGAGGACGCGTCAATGACACAGCGGTTATCCATAGCTTTTTCAAGCTTGCTGGATGGGATTGCAATATTTTTCAGTGTGCCGAACATATCGGTGAACTGCAGGCGGACGAATTCCACATCCTCTTCCTCTGCCATACGCAGGATTGCTTCCCTGGTGTAATTTTCCATTGTGATATCTCCTCTCTTGATAGGTGATAGGAATCGAACCGGAGACGTGCACTTAGGAGGCGGTCGTTCTGTCCGGTTATCGTTTTTGTAATTTTTTGTACGAAAAAAGGGCGAGCTTATCCAGAGTACCCTCCGAATAAGAACGCCCTTGTTCTTTTATTTATGGTTGGTATTATAGCAAGGGATGTTGCGGTTGTCAATATAAGGATTTTAAAACATTCTATTTCAGGGTACTTTATACCACTGACCTGGACTGACCGCAGGACTGTGCCCATATGTTCCACCATCAATAAAAACAAAGTATTCGTCCCCAATCTTGCATAAATCGCCTCTTTGAAGATCCGACCTTTGTTCTTCCCCTTCAAATGTCACTATGTTTCCTGTGAGCTTCTGGGTATTAAACCAACCATATACCTCTCCTCCCGGACCGCCTGCAGCCTGGGTTTTTGTTAATGCCAAATCTTTATTAACAATATAATAATTGCCATCCGTATACTTAAAAATACCGCCGGCTTTTATAACTACCGTATCCCCATCTTTCAGAGGAGCCAATTCTTCTGCTGTTGGCCAGTAACTATCTGTAATTACAATGTCTGTATTAGGATAAGTTTCACCGCTAACCGGCGGATTTGGCGTTGACGATTCCTCACCAGATTCTGTCTTCCCTGGTCCTTTGATCTTTGCAAAGTCATCCTTTTCCTGGAAATTATAGCACTCCACATATCTTGTGGCAGAAAAACTGCCGAACTTTTTATGTTCTATTTCCAGATCAACCTTGATCACATTTTCAGGATATATCCTGCCGTCCGGGTCTGCCAGTGAAAACTCCAGCTTTGTAATCTTATAATCAAGATACATTTTTTTATCAAAAGTCCAGTCTACCGGCTCATAGACCAATTTTTTGTTGCTGCCCTCTTGAACAGATTCAACACGGTAATAGTGAATGACCAACTGAACATCACCGCCTGTATCAGGCCTTGCGTTTGTTATATAAATATGACTTCCACTGCCGTTATACAGATCTATCTTTGACATGTCATCATCAATCTGTAATGTATATTTGGTATTCAGTTCTTCGTTTTCAATATTGACCCTCTCCATACTAACCTGAGCCCCGGCAATGGTTCCGGCAATTTTGTCCATAAGTGTGTCCGATACCTGCCGGCCATAATTAATACTCTGAATTTTGTAATATACACTCATGGCAGATGATATAACCTGAGTGGAAAGAACGACAAATAAACTGATGAGCGCAAATGTCACCACCAGTTCTACTAAAGTCACTCCCCTTTTATTCCTGAGTGCTTTTTTCAATTTTACCCCTGCAGTTACTTCATGTCTGTTCTTAGATTTTCTGCGGTTCATATTGATCCCCTATGAATATTTCCTATTCCCCGGATGAGGTTTTTTCGGGTACTATGATCGTGTACATTACAAATCCGGTTCCCCAATCATTTACATTGTACTTTAATCCCGATTCTTTGCTCAGGCTGAGCTTCGCTTCAGATGCGCCGTTCAGCACATTTGTTTGATCCTTGTCTACTTCCAGATATAACCCCATAGAAGACGTTTTCATGCTGTTTAAATTCGCATATGTATAATAGTTTTTATTAAATTCTTCGGTGTCAGCCATCACCTTCCGAGTGGAATTCAGCATATGCACCGAAACCGAAACCACCTTTGAAAACATGGCGATCATCAATACAACAACTAAAAATGCCACCAAAGTTTCTATCATTGTTGTTCCGCTTTTTCTGTTTTTCTTCATTCACTGCACCCTCTATTCCCGCTCGCTTAACTCCCAGCTCCATATCTCACTCTCATCAATAGTGTTTGAGTCCGGATTAATATTTTTTTTATCAAAATCCTCTCCGCCGGAAAGCGCATCATAATTATCCTCTTCTTCTTTTGATATATTTTTGCTGTCTGTAACATTGAGTTCAAAATAAGAGGTAATGGTTGTCTTTGTTTTTCCTTTTTGACTGGTAACAGCTACAACCAACTGGGTATCGTTCTTGTCACTTACTTCATCTTCACTTATCCAGTACATTAAAACAGAAATTCCGTCTGTCAGCTCTTTTGTATTGCCTGTATCTGCATCAAATCCTACGTTAAAATACCGGTAGGAATAATCTGCCATATGGCCTCTTTCATCATTATTAAAATAATTCCAACTGTTCTGCCACACATTATATCTCAGATAAAACCATAAGGGATATTTCTCCGCTGCTCCCTTCTTATATGCCTCCGTTGACGGAATCGTAAGTTCATACTCCAACTCTCTGCTCAGTGATTGAGCAAGTTCCCGGCATTGGGCTGAATCCTGCTGCCTGCTTGCGGTTGAATACAAAGAAAAAGACACCAAAAGCAAGGCAAGTCCGAGCATCATTAATACTGCCATAATAGCTATGGCAATAATTAGCCCGGCACCGTCTTTATTATTTCTCAACAACCCTTTTTTCATAGCTGGTGTCCTTTCCTCACACACAGGCGGAAGCATATATTCTTCCGCCTGCGTCTTTTTTTAACAAAAATATTCTAATCTGCTGCTATTGGCAATATAGTTACTGATGAGTCAAAAGCAGCCTCTGCCTCTTCGTGACCGATCATAAACGAAACCTCCGGGAGTGGAACTGTAACACTGAAATCCACTCCGTTTTCTGATGCTGAGGCAGTTAAGTTTATATCGGTTAAAAGTTCATACGGCAATCCACTTACATTTACCTGTGAAGCCAGAGATATGAGTCTCACAGACTCTCCCAAATTAAGATATTCCTCTGCTCCATCACCAATCTTATAATACCAGTTTCCGCTTTTATCTGTCCATATCTTAACTGGCTCGGAGGTTGTTCCGATATTTAAATAATATCCCCCCGTCTTGGCATCCGTCTCCTGATCATAGGTCCAGTACAGCTTTTCTGCCTGAACTGTTACCGTTGTTGTGTCTTCAGGATGGGCATCCTCTCTAAAATACGCATTCATGTCTGTGTCCTGGCTTCCCACTTCCGGAGGAGTTATTGTTATGTCAGGCAGTATTGCAGGCTGTGTCCATTCACTCCACCTGCTCACTCCACTTTCCGGTACAATATCCGCAGCACGCACAGATATGTTATTTCCGGCATACCCGGCATATATATCTTCCGGGAGAAGCAGCAGTATACTTACCGGATCAATTCCTGTACCATATGCACTTATATACCGTTTGTCAAGCACAGAACCATCCACCGGACTGGTGATCTCTATCTGGTATACTCTTCTGTTCTTTCCTGTATCTGTGATCTGATATGCTATATTCTTATAAGCTGAAACTTCGCATAACAAACCGATAGATGGCTCTCTTTCATAATCCGGCAGTGTGATAATATCTGTAAGCCACAGATCCTGCTCCTGTTTATAACGGAACCACAGCGAAATAGGTGAGTTCTCGTACCTTGTAAGATTTCCTCCCTCCTCAGTCCCTGAGACAACCGCCTGCACAGATACCTGTGATGTAAACAGGTTCTTTTCATAGGTATACTCATTGATTCTCTCCGCGTCCGGAAGAACAAGCGTAAATACGGGCATATCTCCCTCTGAATCGCTTTCCCATTCTATAAATGAACGTACAGTGATGGAATCTGTTGCCTCCGGGGATTCCCATGCGTTTTCTGCAAATGGAAGTTCTATAAATCCGCCTTTGTAAATAGTCGTCTGGTATACTGCCGTATCATCCTGCCAGCAGACAGGCTTTTCTTCGGAAGTGTTCTCCATACTGATATCCTCTGCTGAGGAGCTGCAGAACACATAATATCCCCCGTCATCTGACGGCTCCAGATAAATCCAGTCTATTCCATATGCAGTATAATAATAATCTTTATCTATATCTGTGTCTGAAGCTGCTCTCACCCTCTGTATGCGATATCCGTCGGCATAGGGAGAGCCTTCAAATTTCAGTGTTCTCTGCTCTACCGGTGTATGTGTCACAAGATTTTCCAGTGTCCATCCTCCATGATCATCATAGTAGATGGTTTTTATCCCTTCTGACTGCTGTGTTTCCTCTACCTGAACCCTTGGTATGCGAATCCATTTGTAATTCACAGTATTTTCTGTGACGTCATCCTCATCCGTCCACCAGGAGCTAATATTGCTTTCTGATATACTCCTGAGTGCTATTTTCAGCCATTTTCCCGCATACTCTGTCTTAATGCCTTTTAACACATAGGCAGAACTGCTGAAATTTCCGTTCATGGTTGTCTGTGACTCTTTTGTAACCAAGGTTTCAATAAGTCCGCTCCCTGAATTCCAATAATCGGAAGAGCTGTCTCCCTGAGGTGCATCACCTGCTTTTTTTGCAGATGTATCTTCGATGTCAGCCTCAGAAGGTTCCTCAAAGACCGCCGCCGCAATCTGATATTTACCCTGATAGAGATTTTCATTCTTATCTTCAAAAGTCAAAGAAATTCCCTCTTCTGTAAATGCGCTCTCGGTCATATAAGTATCTGTCTTTCCATCCTCATGTTTTTTATATTCAGGCTCAGATGCTATTCCTGTAACCTCAGGTACTACAAGACGGCTGGGCAAAGTCATCTCTCTCACAACGCCGCCCGGGCCATGACGGTACACTGTATCACCATCTGCTGCCAGTGCGCGAACAGAAAGCTCCAACAATTCTCCTCTTTCATAATCGTTTAAATCCAGCATTTTAGTGATTTGATTTTTGGCGTTATCTCCATCCTGCATATCAAATACCCATATCTCTGTCAAAGTCTTAGATATGGTAAATTCAGGTGAAAGTGTCCAGCTCAATTCCATTGTCTTTTCCACAGCGGCACCATTTACATTTTCTTTCCACACGTAAACGATCTTCTGGCCGCCTGCCTCTTCTGTTATCGTTCCTCCTTTGCTCTCATACAATCGTTTATACCTTTCAAGATTTTTCTCAAAGTCTTCCTTCTTATCATACTTGAATGTGGCTTCATCGTCCCTGTCTGATCGGTTGACTGTTATTTCGTATGCACCTGTATGTTCCCTTTCTATATCAGGAACCTGATTCCAGGTAATATCATAACTAAGAGAGTTTTTCTCTACTTCCGTATCATTTTTATGAAGAAGAACGGTAGGCCTTGATATCTGTGACAGCTTTAACAGTATGTCAAATGACTGTTCACTCCTGGATGGGAATTTTAAGGTCTTATTGTTTCCGTCAGTTGTGCCCACACGTACTGCTGACAATATGATTTTCGGATAATTCCATGCCTCCTCATTGTCCCGGAATGTATATGTCCAGTATGAAGTGCCCTCTGAGTGATAACTGTCTGGAGTGTCCTGATCTACAGTCTCTGTTTTTAACAGCACCTCCGTGCCGTCTTTCGCAATACCCTTCAACTGTAAATCATAGACTGCATTTTTATCTGCTTTGCCTTCATCCCACACGAAGCTGTATGATCTTCCATCGCTGCTGAGGGGATATACTGCGTTTATGACTTGTGACGGCTGTATATCCTGGCTGTAAGCAGGATTAGACGCCGTTACCTTGCTTTTATCATCCGAAACAGCATAATTCCGGCTCTTTACCTGTCTGCTGTAAATACTGTTGGCAAGGATGGAACTGTAAATAACGTCGTATGTACCATCACTATCACGTCTTATAACATATCCTGCCTTCAAAGAAATCTTGGTATCGTCTGAACCCGAGGTAAATACGGACTCATTCTTCCTCTCTACATCCAACAGATTTTTATTTTTCATATAGGATATCAGTTCTGCCTCTGTTATTCCGCTTTTCACCGGATGGCCGTACCAGCAGACATAAGACTGGCTCTGCCATGGATATGTGCGCACTGTCATATTACTATAATCCAATAAATCGTCCGGTAAATTATTCAAATTACTTGTCATGACTCCTGAATTCTGTGTCACGTGGGAGGTTCCTGCCGCCACTGCGACATCACAAGTCAACGTCTGGTCCGCCTCTGTATCATGAAATCTGTAGTCACTCACAACCAATTCTGAATTCATATACAGCTCTGTTACATTACTCGCTTTCTCCATCTTAATTTGATTGTATAAATTACCGGTTCTCTCTCCGTAGAATTCAGTAAATTTAGTAGTCACATAATCTTTGTTCTTTAATGAATTCACACCATAAAACGCACATTGTAAAGTTACATGTCCCGACTCAGAATAATCAGATACTGCCTCCGCATACGCAGTTATTATCTGATTGTCATTTAAATCTGTGATCGTAGTATTAGCTGTGGATCTTCCATTGCTTGTATCAATGGTAAATTCTTTTCCATTAGACAATTTCACTTTTACTTTAGTAGCTTTGTTTCCGGCATAATCCTCCTTATTATCCAAAACCGCCACAAAGCCCTGATTATCACAGTTTCCACTCTGCCCGTATGCAGCTAATTCTATATGTATCTTAGGTTCCGGTAATGGTTCTTTTACAGATGTCTCTGCCTTTACCCAGTTGGATGCGCCTGGCTGACGCTTCCCACTGTCCGGTCCGTACATAGCTTCGTTATACTCCTCTAGCTTACAGTATCCGCTGACCGTTCTTACATATGCCTGAATTGTATATCCAAAATACTCCTCAGGAATCTGCATACCGTAAAATTCAATACCATAGGAAATATCAATGGGTTCATCAAAGTTATTAAAAACCTCTTTATTATTCTTGGTGTCAATCACCCTGTACACTAATTGATCCTGATCATAATTCTTATTTTTATGTCCCCATTTGATCACTAATATACCTGATTTATTTTGAATAGACACATTTGTGGGTGAATCCGGTGATTCTATCGCTTTTGTCTTATCTTCATAATACTTGCTGACTTTAGGATCTATCTCTTCGTAAACACGCTGGCGCTGTTTTTTCTCAGCCTCAGTAAATGTATATTTGGAGGAGTCAGTAAAACCACTTTTAGGGTTATTCGCCAATCCTGTTATTTGAAATTGACTGTTGTTATTCTGAATACTGTATTGTCCCTGCTGGTCGCTTACTGTCAATGGAATTCCCGCAGAGGTATTTTGGGCAAGATAATAGGAATCCTCCATGGTGCCCCCGCTCTTTGCCAAACCGTACTTATTGGTAATACTGAAACTATCCTGAATCTTTTTAAAACTGTTCTGGGGAACAATGCCATAAAAATCGGAAACACTATTCCCATAGTTTCTGCAGCGATAAAAATACGTGTCTGCACTGCTTATTGCCGCCGCAATTCCTCCAGCCGTACCGCCTTTTATGCAACCCTCATTAACACAGTCAGAATATTTAATGGTAATGGTTTTCAGTGGATTTGTATGTGCTGTAATTCCTCCTGACTGGCCATTGCTTGTGATTTGCCCGAAATTTCTACATTCTGTAAATACGGAAATGGGCATACCCATAGTGATATTATTAGCATAATATGAACCGACTAATCCTGCTGCTATGGATGTCCCGGCCGCCGTACCTGCTGTTATATCCCCATAATTAGTACATTTCTCAAAGGATGCTCCTTTATATTTTATACGTCCAATCGCACCGCCAACAAGAATCCCCTTAACATTACCGTAATTCTCATAATGGGAAATTTTCATGGCTCCATTTTCATTGTTTTCCATTCGTCCTATCAGGCCGCCTGCGGTTACGTTGGAACTATTAAGATTAATAGTGACATCCGCATAATTGGTCACATAGCTGATATCCCTGCCCGAAGAGCTGTATCCCATAATACCGGCAGTTCCTGCGTCATTGGTGTAATACTTGGATTCTACGGACCATTTCTTTCCTGTGGAGAGAAGTTCATCAGAACTTCCGCTGACTACAGCCCCTTTTACATTATTGCCCACAATACCGCCGGTGTGACCCGCACGGTTTATCACTTTTACTTCTGCCGTGGAATTACGGGCATTGTCGCATTCCCTGATCTCTCCATAGTTCCATCCCACCATGCCGCCTATATAACCCATTGCTACATTGCCGTTTTGGAAACCTGATTCAATGGTTGTATTCTTTAAAATACCTATATAAGAATGAGCAATTTTACCACTTTCATTGTTTTTACCGGTTATTCCCCCCATATTTACCATATTGTCTGCGGAGCCATTGGCCCGCAGCATTCCATCATAGGTGCAGTTTGTGATATCTGATTCATTAATGCCAGCTATTCCGCCATACCCGGTATCCGTACTGCCCATATTGCCGGTTATATCTGCTGCTGCAGCACAGCCGTCAATGCGGCCGTAATTGACACCTGTGACGCCTCCCATATTAGCATAGACTCCATTGCTGCCTGCAAACCCTATGGTTACCTCATCCAATCCTGCACCGCTGATCCGGCTGTCCGCGTTATTTTTTCCTGCTATTCCTCCAATATTACTTTTTGATGTGTAGGAGTACAGCTCTGTATTATGAACCGCATCTCTGTTCAGAATAATATCTCCGCTGTTGATTCCCGCAATTCCTCCTATATTGCTGGAACCGCTGTTATCCATATTTTCAACTGTTATATTCTGTATTGTACAGCCTTTAATCTGGCCCTGTTTATTATTTTTTCCTACCAGCCCGCCAATATTTTCGTTTCCGCTGAATGTAATACTGCCTTCTACGTTACAGTCTGTAATACTACCGTTGTTTTCCCCGGCAATTCCTCCGCAGTCTCCGTTTGATGCTGATACGATCTGAGTATCTGTACAATCCTTTATCTCACTATTATTGATGGATACAATTCCCCCTGCCGCACCTGATTTCGCAGCAGATATGAAACCATTATTGATACATTCCCTGATCGCTCCTGTGGATTCCCCTGTAATGCCGCCTGCAGTTCCATTCACAGCAGTTACTGATGCATAGTTTATCAGCTTTTGCATTGGCTGGTTCAGATTATACCCCGCAAAACCGCCCGCGTTTATATTACCGTTTACACTGCCGGAAACAGTAAAGGTATGATCACTGCTCAGATTTCCAAGATTTACACCTGTAATTCCGCCAATATAATTGCCTGATGAGCTGACATTGGCAATGGCCAAACTATTTACATTTACATCCCCTGAGTCTTCCCGGGTAAGCTGGATAATTCCGCTTTCGTAATTATATCCGGCAGCACCTCCTACATAATCACCTGTGGCAACTATATTTGCCTGGAACAAGTATGGAGCTTTAATGGTGCCATAATTTTCTGATACCATTCCACCCACATAATTCTTACCTGTAATAGTCTTGCCAGTAAATGAGCAGTCCTCCACCATACCCTTATTCAGGCCCGCGATTCCGCCTACATAGCTGCGGTCAGAACTACCAATACTGGATACGCTGCAATTCCTTACTAAACCTTCGTTGACCTCGCAGATTCCTCCCAGATATGTTCCCTGTGCAGTCACATCTCCCACATCCTGATTACTGCAGTTATCAACTACCACATACTTATCAACCTTGCCTATGATCCCGCCTGCATAAGAAAATAAAAATTCGTCTGAGCCAAAATCCCCGCTGTCAGGTCTTTCCTGGGAATTTGCAATTTCTTTTCTGGCTGTCACCGGTGTCTTATTTACAACATTCGTTATGGTAAGTCTGGTGTCAGGGTCATTATACCCCACAACACCTCCCACGTAGATATCCGCATTTAAACTTCCGAATTTTATAAGCTGGTTTGAACTGTCACCAAATCCCTCAATAGTAAGACGGCTCTCTGTCTCCTCACCTGATATATCCCATACTGTCTGTACTATGTCTTCTAAATCATACTCATTTCCATCAAATGTTTCTGTAATGGAATTTATCAATGCTTCTGTCTTATTTCTGTCGGAATTCTCATCCATATCACTCTGTAAAAGCCGGTTATAACCTATATAGCCTCCCGTAAACGCAACTGCGTCCACATTGCCCAAAAAATTATCTGAGTTAAATTCAGCCTGGATATCTCCGGATGACGCCACAATATTTCCGCCTATAACGCCGCTGACGCAGTATCTGCCTGTAACTTCATTGGGATTTGACTGTAACACCTGGTTCTCCAACAGAGCTTTCGATGCATTCACTCCCGTGTATCCGCCAACAAAAGTACCTGTGCCTTTAATATATCCTCCTGCCAGGATATAGTCTTCCACACTTGCTTCCACATCATTGTATCCCACGATTCCGCCCACGAAGTTATTACCTGCAATATAGCTGACCAGCGAGATGGTCTTTCTGAAATAATCCCGGCCGGATTCGGCTGCACGGATAATGCCGTTATTATATCCGGCAATCCCACCGGCATAATTGCCATGGAGGCTCTGGGCGTCTGTAATTTTCCTGGCTGTATCATCAGAAGTCACTTCGCTGCTGCAATTCTCGATTATCCCTGCATTTACCCCTGTGATGCCGCCCACATAATTTCCGCTGGCTGCCACGATCCCCTTGTTGATCCAGTTGGATATCTTTTTATCCACATCCCTCTCCAGATCAGGCACCCGGATGTCATCACTCCCGGCTGAACTTCCGCTGTTACATCCGCTGATTCCGCCCACATAACTGTCACCGATCACGTTTGCCTCGTTTATACTTTCTTTTCCGTCCAGTGCTACAGTTTCACTTTCATTAAAGCCAACGATTCCTCCCACAAACTGGTATCCAAAAATGAAGCCTTCCCTGTTTTTCTCCTGCTCTGTGCTGCAGTCCTCGATCAGGCCGTTTCTGTTATATCCCGCAATTCCACCTACATATATTCCATTTAACTTTCCGGAGAGGATCTCTTCATTTCCTTCCTGAAACAGTTCATTCAATTCCGCAGATGTATATTGCGGTGAACTGATACACTTCTTTATCTGCAGTTTTTTCTCGTCATGGGACGCATTGTCACTAAAGCCTGTGATTCCCCCGATATATTTGGCTGTGGCTGCATCGGTTCCCTTCTCTTTGCTAAACGGCACAGCTTCCACGACTCCGTAATTGGTACAGCGCTCCACCAGAATACTGTTATTACTATCTGCCTGAAGATGGCCGGCAATTCCGCCCACATAAGTGGTTCCTGTCACAGCAGCCCTATTTACAAGGCCTTTGAGTTCAACTGTCCCTGTATCACTTTTTGTTATCTGTTCTCCGGTGATACCTCCCACATTGGCCGAACCAGACACAGTGCTTGGGCTTTCCTCTTCTTTGCTGTTATTGACGGTAAGCTCTGACAACAGTCCTGCATTCCTTCCGCAGAATGCACCTACTGATTCTGTTCCTTTGACCGTTATCTGATCCAGTATGAGTTTGCGTATTTCACCGTTATTTTGAACAAATAAACCGACTGCCCCATTTTTAACATTTTGAATTTTTCCTGAAACGTCAATTGTCCCATAAGCAGCCACTTTACTATTGGAGCTTTCAAGCAGGGTGATTCCGCTTATAGAATATGCTTTCTCACCTTTGCTCTCCAGAGTTGATGTGGACTTTAATTGCATGACAGATGGAAAAGATGTATTTTTATCCTCCACAGGAATCACGGATGACAGCTTAGTTCCTGTTTTCTCATCCTTGAAAACCTGGTCTGTATCATACAGATTTCCCTGGGATATGAATTTCTTCCAGTCTATGTTTTTCGCAAGCTGATATACGTTATATGTCACCTGGATATCTCTTGCGCTCTCTGACTTGTCTTCCCGGTAACGAATATTATATAAATGTCTTATACTTGTTAAGGCATACGTATTTGTACTGCTGTTATCATTATTTTCCGCTGATTTATAAGAAGAAAAATATGTATTGGCACTATTGCTCTGTTTTTTCGCTGTAGGTTTATAGTAGGCACCTGAACCTTTAACCGTACAGAAAATATCTTCTGTGTCTACACCAAAGCGGTGAAAACTATATGATTTTTTAAATGTTTCGTAGACATCAGAAGTCCCCTTGGCATCCTCTGAATTGATCAAGTCGAACGCGCTATTATAGCACGCACTGGACGCGCTTAAGTCCGCCGCATCCAAAATGACTCTGACAGACGCATTTTCCTCCAGCCATGCCAAAACCGGGAACTCCCTGGCCTCCTGCCTGTTCCCACTGCTGTCGTATTTACTGACATTACATATGACCGGAGTTCTGCTCTCTGACTCCTTATTCTGCAGCCTTGTACCATCCAACTGAATGACCAGCTTTTTCTCTTTGGTGTCCTTGTCACAGATGGTTATCTCATATGTCATAGCAGTAAGGGCTTCTTTTACCTTGCTCAGTCTGAAAGACAGATCCAGAGTGTCCTCATTATTCAGTTTCACATCTGTCAGTGAAGGTTTCTGTGCCTTTGTACTGGTGGCTTTTGACAGCGTATCTACTCCGTAATACCCTAACATTTTCTGTTTCCGAACACTGTACTCACGGTTGGTAATGTCAACGGCTTTGCCGTCACTGCTACCATATTCAAACTTTTCATTTTTATTGCTATATAAAACAGAAAAAACCTGCCCGTCTTCCGGCGTAAATTCCACAGAAACAGCCGCGTCCAGTATAGAAGGATCATATACATACGGCAAAAGTAAATCATATAATGCTATGATCTCTGCGTCCGGTTTCTCTCCTCCGCCGGTTTTATATTCCTGGTACTGCCTGTATGTCTGTGCATCACCTTTAAGATAACAGATTTCTCCCCTGTATTTCTCTTTATCAATTTTCCCCACGCTGGCAGGCCATAATGAATCAAGGCTGTATTTTCCGCCTTCATTATTTACTAACTCGTTCACTTTCACCTGATTTTTATATTCATCGTTATCATACAGCACCTGCTGCAGTACTCCCAGCTGCCCGTTCTCACTGTATTCGGTCAAATGATTCTGCGCCGCGCTGAACAAAGTCTTGGCATACTCATTCTGCTCCTTAAACTGGGACCAACGAATCCAGGTCATCACGCCGAACACTGCCCCTCCAGCCAGTATCAACACAATAGAAATGACCACAATAAGTTCAACCAGCGTAAATCCACCCTGGTTTCTGTTCTTCCCGTCAATCTTCCTGTACAATACCCCTTTTTTCATACGATCCACTCATTCCTTATTTCAATCCTCGCCTGCAGTCTTCTGCAGAGACCACATGCGCAGAAATATAACTAATGTGCTAAAAATACTGTTCCAAATCCCTCTTATCATTGGTATACTGAATGGCTGTCTCTTTGTTTATATACCCTTCACGCATCAGTCTCATCAAATCCATGTTCAGCGTATGCATACCGGACGCACCGCCTGACTGCATCATGCTGCCCATCTGGTGACTCTTATTTTCACGGATCAAATTGGTGATCGCGTCTGTTCCGAGAAGGATCTCCGTCCCCGCGATCCTGCCTCTGCCGTCCGGCACAGGCATCAGACACTGGGTCACGACGCCCTTTAACACGCCTGCAAGCTGTGTTCTGGCCTGATTCTGGCTTCCTGAAGGACATGCGTCGATCACACGCTCAATGGTCTGCGCCGCACCGGTGGTATGGAGTGTTGACAGCACCAGATGTCCCGTCTCAGCCGCGGTCAAGGCAGCCATGATGGTCTCATAGTCACGCATCTCTCCCACCAGGATAATATCCGGGTCTTCACGCAGGGCACTGCGCAGAGCAGACGCAAAATCAACTACGTCCCTCCCAGTCTCCCTTTGGTGTATCAAAGCCATCTTACTCTCATACGTATACTCAACCGGGTCTTCAATGGTGATAATATGTTCTGCCCTGGTCTGGTTAATATGTTCGATCATAGCAGCCAGTGTCGTTGACTTACCGCTGCCGGTGGGACCGGTGACAAGGATCAATCCTCTGGGTTCCTCTGCCAGTTTATACAGAAGCTGAGGCATATGCAGTTCTTCCAGGGTAGGTATGTGGTTATTCAGCAGTCGTATGGTGGCTGCTATCTTTCCCTGCTGACGGAATACATTCACCCTCTGCCTGTTATGATCCGGTGTCTCCAGCGCAAAGTCAATATCATAACCCTCTGCCAGACGTTCTTTCTGTCTCTCATCCAGAAGACCGTACAGCATAAGTTCTGTCTCATGCCCATCCGGCTGTGCCAAAGTCTGCTCCAGTTTTCCATGGACTCGCATCATAAGCGGCATTCCCGCAGAAATATGAAGGTCTGAAGCGTTTTCTTCCCTTCCCATCATTATCAACTGATTTAAATCATACATTTCTTTACCCTCCGTTTTATTTCTGCGAAAATCTGTTTATTTGTAATACGCTACCTTTTTAAGTTCCTCAACACTTGTGACGCCCTCCCTGACCATGCTGAGTCCGGCGTCTTTCAGTGTCTTCATTTTCTGTTTTTCCACTGCATAATCCTGTATGGCCTCGGCAGAAGCCCCGTCCATGATCATCTGACGGACAGTTCTGTCTATCATCAGCACCTCATGGATCGCGATCCTTCCTCTATATCCCGTATAATTGCACTGGGGGCATCCCTTTGGATGCATGATTTTCTTAATATCCTCACCCACGATCAGTCTCTCCTCCGCTGTGGGGATCGTCTCCTCCCCGCAGTCAGGACAGATCTTCCTCATAAGCCTCTGGGCAATGATCCCAACCAGTGAGTTCGCAACCATATAAGGCTGAAGTCCCATATCTTCCAATCTGATTATAGAAGAGGAGGCGTCATTGGTGTGAAGCGTTGAAAACACCAGGTGGCCTGTAATTGCCGAACGGACTGAAATAGATGCTGTTTCCACATCCCTGGTTTCACCTACCATGATAATATCCGGGTCCTGGCGGAGCAAGGCCCGCAGTCCTATCTCAAATGTCAGTCCCGCCTGATTATTTACCTGCATCTGATTGATCTTGGGCAGATTTTTCTCTACCGGGTCCTCTATGGTAGAAATATTCACCGCCCGTTTGGAAAGCTCTGTGAGTATCATGTACAGTGTAGTTGTTTTTCCGGAACCTGTAGGCCCTGTAAAATAAATAATGCCATTGGGAGATCCCAGCATGCTCCTGAGCTTTTTGTAATCCTCCTCATGCATACCGAAGGTTTCCGGATAGTCTATATTGGAATTGTTTCCAAGCAGTCTGAGCACTGCCTTTTCTCCAAAAACAGTGGGGATCACAGACACTCGGATATTTACATATTCCCCTGAAACCCTCATTCTAAAATGCCCGTCCTGGGGTATCCGGCGCTCTGCAATATCCATATTACCCAAAATCTTGATTCGCGCGATGAGAGATGCATGCAGGTTCTTCTGTAAAGTCACAAACTCTACGATAACACCGTCAATACGCATACGGACAGTAGTCTTATCCTCAAATGGCTCGATATGGATATCCGACGCATTTGTGGTATATGCCCTGTCGATCAGGCGGCTGAGCAGGTTGATGATAGGTGTATCGTCATCCCCCTCCTCCTCAATATTAAATTCATCCGTAAGAGCCAGGTCCTCAAACTGTTCATTTGCCACGCTGGCGGCTTTTCTTGCCTCAACCTCACTGTAATAATAACCAATGGCGTTTTTCAGGCTGCTGCGCCCGCTGAGACAGATTTCAAGCTGCATGCCTGTAAGCTGGCGGATATCTTCAATGGCATAAAAGTTAAGAGGGTCGTACAGCACAATAGTCAGTACACCTTCCACTTGTTTTACGCCCAGCATCTCATATTTTTCCGCCAACTGACGGGGAATCTTCTGTACAGCTTCTACATCCACTTCAATTGTGGAAATGTCAATGATCCGCACCTGCAGAAGAGTGGACAGAGCCTCCAAAAGCTGCTCCTCCGAAATAAATCCCATATCTGTCAGGGCAGCTCCCAGACGTACTCCTTTATGTTCTTTCTGATAAGCCAGCGCTGCGCTTATCTGTTCTTCCGTGACATATCCATATTCTTTTAAAACGTCTCCGATACGAACATTTCTGATATTATTGTCCATGATAACTCCTACTGCTCCTCAGCTTCACTGTTTCCTTCTGTCCCGTTTTCTGTCTCCATACCGGCAAGGGCCGCTCCTAAAAGCTGCTCCTGTACATACATTTCAACATCCTGGTACATATATATGTCAACCGACATACTCAGCGTGTATTCACTGCTGCCTTCCTTCTGATTCTTCTGCCATGAAAAATCAGTGACCCTCTGTCTTGGCTCCTGGCTGACCGTCACATCCAGCATGGACTGCAGATTCTCTCTGGAGCCTGTCATGTTCATAGTCAGACTGGCCGTATACATACCGTCAAACGGTGTGTTTTCACTGTTTTCCTGCTCCACTCCGTATACGATGTCACCATAGTTCAAAAGCGTGGTATATGATGTAAAATCCGGCATTTTAATGTCCATATCCAAGACCTGTATACCGCAGTTTACTGCCGTATTGGTCATCATGCGGTCAATCTCCACACTTTTCATTACCGGATAATATCTCTCCTGCATTGCAGACAATTCCTCTTCTGCCTTTTCCATTCTGCTTCTCATACCGGGCAGAGCTGCCACTTTCATTTCTTTTTCCTGTTTTTCCACCTCTGCCTCTGCAATTTCTTCACCCAGTTTCTGCGTATTTTCCATGAGAGGCATCAGAACTCCTGCAATCAGGCCAAGCACAATAAGAAATACGGCCAATACCAACAATATTTTTTTATCTCTCTCCGTTACTTTAAGTGTCATTCCTCTGCTACCTCCTGCTGTACTGGGGCCATGGTGCAGTTCACTTTCACACTCCAGTCTCCATCCTGGTTCTGTGAGTATCCGGTATAATCCACAGATGCAAATATCTTCTCTTCCATGAGCAGTGCGATAAACTGGTTGATCTGCTCAACATCTCCCGCGCTGGTATTAAAGCTCAGGATCCCAGTGGTGGAATCATAGGAACTGATCTGCGCAGACACCAGTCCCTCTGCACAGGAGGATATGGTATTCTCCACAGTGCTGTCCACAAGAGGATATTCTCCCAGTTCTGTGCCAAGGGACTCCATCCCTGTGTGTATGGCTGAAATAGCTGACATCCTGGACTGCGCCGCGTCATACTCCTGACAAGCCTCCAAAACCGATTCACTCTGGTTATAATCCTGCAGTTCTTTTAATTCACCGGTCAGCATTACTTTTCTCACAAGGAGTACCAAAGACGCCAGAACCAATACCCCTATAACTGCTCCCACCGGGATCGTGACCTTTCTCCTGGCTTTTCTTTTTTCTATCTGTTCCGGTGTATATTTTATCTGAGCAGCCACATTTGTTTTTGGGTCTGTCTTCAACATACCGCCGATAGCCAACGCAAAATTGGCAAAGCTGATATACGGGTCATTTGTCTTGGCATATGTAAAGTGTTTGCTGCTCTCCAGTTTATCAGCTGTCAGATCAGGATTGATCTGTTCTATACTGTCCTCATAGATCGTATAATCCTCATCTGTCAATCCGGCTACATATACATTGGTTATTTTTTGAGATATATTCTGTGCCTTTGCAAACTGGATCAAATTGCTGACAGCCCTGGCTGTCTCCACCGCGTATCCCGGTGTTCCCGGTTCTGAGAAAAGCCTCTTTTTATTAAATGTTTCATATCTGCCCTGAACTAAAAGCGCATTGGTCAGATTCATTTCATCCACAAACTGTACAATACAGGTTTTCCCTTTAAGCTGTTCCACTTTATCCAGTAGCCGTATCATGGCTCCATTGGCACACTCGATACCGGATAACTTCACCCCCAGCTTTCCGAACAGCTCCACGAACTGTATTGCGTAATCCCTGGGAGCAGCCATAGCGAATACCTGCCGTATTTTCGCCTTTTTATCCTCCCCGTTCAGAGGGAAATAGCCATAAACCGGATTGGAGATCCTCCCCACATCCGTAAATTCACGGCCCAAGTATTCCATCATTTTCTTTTCATTTAGTACCGGTACCTGTACCACCTTGGCAGTGAACTGATTGCTGTCCAGCACCAGGTATACATCTTTTTTGGGGAGGTTCTGCACCTCCCACTGCTCCCGCAGCAATTCAAGCAGGCTCTCCTCATCCACAATAGACCCGTTTACCAGACATCCTGTGGTATCAATCGTATAGTACATCCCCCGGATATTTACTTTTCCGGAGGAGTGATCGCCTGTCACTATTCTTATGTATTTATTTGACAAATATACGGTCAGCATGTTGTTACCCCTTTCTAAGACATCCCTGCAATGGAATCATAAGAACCATAAAGAGCACTAAATACAGATACCATAACAAACGCTACGATCACGCCCATGATCAAAAGCATGATCGGCTCCACATAAGAGACCATTTTTGCAATTGCCATATCTGCATCATATTCCATAAAATCCGCAGTTGAGGACAACATGGTATCCAGGCTGCCGGTCTCCTCCCCCACCCGTATGGAATCAGACAGTTTTCTTACAAAACCATCTACCAGATCCAGGCCGTCACTCAGATTATTACCTGCTCTTACAAAGGGTATCACCTGGTCAAACTGGGCATCTATATAATCATTTCCTATTGTCTTCCTTGCGATCTGCAGTGCCGATACAATAGGGATACCAGCAGAATACAGAGAGCTTAATGTCCTGGCAAATCTTGAGGTGCAGATTGTCTTCTGCAGCTTTCCGAACAGAGGCATTTTCAGTTTGAACTTATGCCACTGCAGCCGTACCTTGGGAATAAAAAGCAGCGCCCTCACGCCTATAACGAGAAGTATCACCACTACCAGCACTATGATCCAGTGATTCTGCAAAAGCGTGCTGAATCCCATAAGTATTCTGGTGGAAAAAGGCAGCTCTTCCATCTGTGCAAACAGCTCATCGAATTGAGGAAGCACGAATTTTGTAAGGATCAAGACAACTGCCACAACCATAATACCCAGTATTTTAGGATATGTCATAGAACTGGAAATTTTTGAATTAAGCTTATGGCTCTTTTCATAGTGCTCTGCCATCTGCATAGACACTTTATCCAGATTACCGCTGGTCTCCGCCGAACGATACATATAGATCATCAGAGGAGGAAATGCTCCATTCTGTGCCTCCATAGCATCCGACAGAGCAATACCCTGGCGGATCTGTCTGAGCAGCTCCTCGTAAATGCCCCGTTGTTTTGGGCTGACCGCCTCACCGCTGGCTATAATATTCAGTGCCCTGACAAGTGTGACGCCGGACGCGATCAGTGTACCCAGTTGTCTTGAAAAATCCGCCAGAACTTTAGGCTTAAACTGCTTTACGCCCTTTGTTCCCTTCATTTCTTTGGCATTCAGTAAAAAAGCTTCTTGTTCATGCAGCCTCTGCTGAAGTTCTGTATCATCCGCTGCATTCATTATGCCTTTTATCACTTTGCCTTCCAGTGTTCTTGCCTTATATTTATACTGTGCCATAAAAAGGCCTCCCAATATGTAGTATAAAAGTACAGATACCTATACCTTTAAGTCTTTATATTTCCAAAAATCCCATATACCATGAAATAATCTGTCCGCCCCACAAAAGACCTATCACCATACCTATACATAAAAATGGTCCGAAGGCAAAATGGTCTTTGCGGCTTTTCTTTTTCCCAAGCAGCAGTCCAATCCCCCACATTCCGCCAAACAAAATGGCAATGAATGCAGAGACCAGAGTTATTTTCCATCCCAGAAACGCCCCGCAGGCTCCCATAAGCTTAATGTCTCCGCCGCCGAACGCCCCCGGCACAGCCAGCGTAAGGAGAAGCATAGGAACACTCACGCAGACAATTCCTATCAGTCTTGAAACAAAAGATATCTCCGGCATTGTAAAACACGCCGCTGCGGCCAGTACATATACGGCGATCCAGCAGCCATCCTCTATCTCCATGGTGTCAATATCCATAAAGGTCACTACTGTCAGAATACAGAAAAACAGGAACACGGTCAATGCAACCCCCGGCTTTTCCTTATAATACCAGGCGCAGAACAGTGCTGCCCCGCCTCCGAAGAATTCTATGAAGGTATCCCGGGCACCTATTTTTACTTTACAGTAACGGCATTTTCCACCCAGGAAAAGGTAACTAAATAAAGGAATTAAATCCAACGCCCCCAATTGGTGACCACAAGCCGGGCAGATAGAGTGCCCTCGGATAAAATCCATTTTTCTTGGAACACGGTAAATGATCACGTTTAGAAAAGAAAAAACACAGGTTCCCAAAAAAAATATCAATACAGCAATAAATGCCGGATAACTATTATATACGTCCATATCAGCCTCTTTGTTCCAAATTATTTTTTTAGAAGGACGAACTTCCTTTCATAGTACATAAACTTCATCCTCTTAAAAAGACAATTCCGAACCATATCTCTCTCAAATATCCGGAAATGACAAAAGGGGATTTCACCTGGTCGATACCAAACGAAATCCCCTCCTGTTATTAGTTCGCAGCTGTTCCGCAGCTTCACAGTCCTGCATAGAAACACAGACCTGGTGGACAGTCAGGACAGTTACGTCAGTTGTTATATTGTCGGGTCTTCCGGTAAATTGTCCATGTTCCGGAATCCTTATCATCTGTCTCGTAGATTACTAAATATTTTCCCTCCTGATATGTCATGCTCAAAACACGGCATTCGGCTTTATTCCAGGAGATAAGATGAATTTCACCTTCTGCTCCGGAATAACTCTTCACTTCCTCTTCCGCCTCCTCTGCCATTCCACTTTCACGTGAACTGTCCAGAAGCGGTTCATCTAAACCATTATACTGTATAGAGAGCAGTTCTGTGTTCAGAAGTACATTTTTTGCACTCCGCAGTGCAGACCGCATTTGTATGGATTGTTCCCAATACCATAGCGCCGGTGCAAGAACGGCTATGCTGATCAGGAGCGTTAGCAGGGAGATTTTTAGTAGTCTGCGGAATTTTATTTTGCGGGAGAGGGTTTCATAATCTGTATGCATATTTTGTTATGAAACCTCCCTAAATCAAATTTTCCAAACAACGTTATGGGGTAGTGGTAGTACTTGCTTTACCAACTGCCCCCCATCCGGACGCACTTTTCCACTCAATATTGTGCTTTGCATCAGCATATGAAAGGTATGTAATATCACCATCATCATTAATCATAAAATTGGCTTGCGCTTTCTTATTAGTCCCATCATAGGTAGCCATTGTTTCAGCACTAACCTTAGTTACTGTTACACCACCCGATGTCAGTGATGCTGGTATAGTTTTAGAATCAGTTGCTAAATCTGCAATTTGAGCCTGAATATCCACTAAAATTGTAGCTGCATCTGATTTAGTATTAGCCTGATTTGCTTTTTCAACATACCTCAAAACACTCGGCACCATAACCGCCGCCAAAACCAAAATAATTACAATAACAACAATCAATTCCACCAGAGTAAAACCTTTTTTGTTTTTCCGGTTTTCCCTTAATCTTTTCACCATCTGTGAATCCCTCCATTAACTTTATTTTCCATCCACATACCTTGCACCCGGACATGGATGAGACCTGGGGATAAGACAGAAAATATGCATTGCCACATAATAATATTATATCATGAAACATTGCATAAATACCCTGTTTATCCGAACCTCAGTGTTAATTCATTATATAATTTTTGACTACTTTTGTCAACAAAACTATTAACAATAACATTAAGTCTTTCTTAATTTTTACCAATTTGTAATATTCTCTATTTTTGTTATCTTATCGTCCTATTTGTTTATACAAAAGGTTAATTCAATTTAATTAAAAGCCCCAAACCACCCCGAAATATCCTCTGTTTTTTATCAATCCATGTATTTTTTATCAGATTCAAAACCAATCTCTATGCCCCTTCCGAGTAATAGAACACTTCATATTCACTTCCTTTTTCACTAACCCGCATCTTTCTGAAAATCCCTGCTTGCTTCCCCTTTTCTGAAGCACACTGCATAGGAATCCCCCGGACTCCATAGGTCTCCAGATAACCCTCATCCAGCAGTTTCTGCTGTAGTGCCTTATTGGTCAGGTGCTTCCTGTCAATATCATCCTACACATTTTCCCTGATACACGACACAAATCGTTCACCGTACTTCTCATATTTAAACTCCCCGACCCCGGTAACAGACAACATTTCACTCTTAGTTTTTGGTTTCAAAATACACATATGAGTCAATGTCTTATCAGAGAAAACGATATAAGGCGGCACCTTCTCCTCTCTGGCGATCTCCAGGCGAAGCCCTCTCAATATCTCAAAAAGCTGCTCTTCTGCCTCTGTAAACTCTGCACCGGCCAGATGGGCAGCGGCGCCTTTTTGGGTCTTTTTCTCTTTCTTTTCCCTGGGCTCACGTTCCTGTTCCTTTGCCATTTTCATAGTGATCTGTGTCTCATCATCCAGCACTTCCTCTGACTTTTCCGTGAGCTTCACAATGGCATATTCATCGTTGGTTACCTTAAGGTACTCGTTTAATAACAGATAGTTTATGACCTGCCTCAGCTTATAGGCAGGGACTTTCGCAAGCGCCCCATAGCTGGGATTCTCATTCATTCTGTAATTTCTTATTTTGGCCGTATTCGCCCCATGTACCGTATCAATGATCACTGCGGCCCCATATCTCTGTCTGCTGCTCTTCACGCATCCGATGAGTGCTTTTGCCGTCTCAGTCACATCCACCGTCTCAAACTGACTCAGGCAGTTGGAACAGTTTCCGCAGTAATTCTCTCCATATTCGCCAAAATACCGCAGGATATAATCACGAAGGCATTCATTGGTAAAGCAGTAATAGGTCATTTTCCGAAGCCTTTCCCTGTCCCGTTCTGTCACCATCTCACGGGTCACCGGGTCTAGTTCCTGATTCTCCTGGCTGTTGTCGATAAACAACTGGTTCGTCACAACATCCTGTCCCCCATAGAGCAGGATACACTCCGCAGGCTCTCCGTCACGCCCGGCACGCCCGGCCTCCTGATAATAGCTCTCCATGTTCTTAGGCATGTTATAATGCACCACAAACCGCACATTGGACTTGTCGATCCCCATACCGAAGGCATTGGTTGCCACAATGATCTGATATTTATCATATATAAAATCATCCTGGTTTCTTTTTCTCTCCGCGTCCCCCAGTCCCGCATGATACCGGGTCACGGAAAATCCGTCACCGCGGAGCTTTTCACAGACCTCCTCCACTCCCTTTCTGGTCAGACAGTACACAATTCCGCAGTCATCAGGATGCATCTCCAGATAATTCTTCAACACTGCATATTTATTCTTTGGAGACTGTACCCCAAAATACAAATTTGGCCTGTCAAATCCCGTTGTCAAAACCTCCGGATCTTCCAACAGGAGGATGTCCATAATATCATCCCTTACCTCCTTGGTAGCCGTGGCGGTAAACGCACTTACCACCGGTCTTCTCGGCAGTTTTTTGATGAATTCCACTATTTTTAAATAGCTGGGCCTGAAATCCTGTCCCCACTGGGAAACACAATGTGCCTCATCCACCGCCACCATAGCAATCTTTGCATGAAGGGCAAAATCCAAAAATTCCTCGGTCACCAGCCGCTCCGGTGCCACATAGATTATGGGATATCTGCCCTGCCTTGCCAGATCAAGCGCTTTATAATACTGGTTCACTGTCAGTGAACTGTTTAAAAACGCGGCATGAACTCCCGCCTGGTTCAGGGAGCCAACCTGATCCTTCATCAGTGAGATAAGAGGTGATATTACCAGAGTAATGCCATCCATGAGCAGGGCAGGCACCTGATAACATAGAGATTTTCCGGCACCTGTGGGCATTATTCCCAGAACATCCCTCCCCGACAAAATGCTGTCAATGAGCAGCTCCTGACCCTCGCGAAACGTATCATAACCAAAATATTTTTTAAGTATCTCATATTTATCCATACTGTATCCTCCAATTCTCTGACATAAATATATAATTTCAAACAGAAAAACTCCCGGCAGCTTCCCCACGCAGTCCATATCATCTGCCGGGCAGAACCACCTGCAGAAATGCCTGCAGAAATGCCTACAGAAATAAAGACAGAAATAAAGACAGAAATCACAGATAGAAATGTCCGCAGGAATATAGGCAAAATACGGGTAAAAACATGTAATTCCATTTACTTTTCCCCACAATTTATTATAATAAAGATGTAAACTTTGCACGGAACTATTTATACACATTCTACTGCCAAATGGATCAGGTTTTCCACAAAAAGCAGAAAAAATGTGGGAAAGGAGTCATTATGACTGATCAGCCAACCACATTATCACCAAGTCCCCAGGAACTTTTCCTGGAACGTATCCGAAGGGTGGATGATGCTATTGCCCTGAAGGAAGGTGACAGAGTTCCATTTGCCCCCTTCAACAGCGCGCTTCCATACTTTCTCTATGGTGCATCCTTCCGTGACAGCATGTACGACTACGAAAAAGCATCTCAGGCAATTCTCAGCTTCTACCAGGATTTCCAGCCCGACGCAGATATCCACCTGGCCTTTACCAGCGGCAGAGCCAATGAACTGGCCGGCTCCACCATGATCGACTGGCCCGGACGGCCGGGAACAAGAGTCCCGGACTTTTCCACCCATCAGGTTATTGAACATGAATATATGTCCCAGGAGGAATATCCAGAGTTCATCAATGACTTTATGGGATTTACCCTGCGCAAATACCTGCCCCGGGCATTTCCTAATCTGAAAGGACTTTCCGGTATCCGTTTTGTTCCTTCCATTGTACTGAGCACCACACCCCTGGCTTCCCTCTATTCCCCGGAAGTACAGGAGGCATTTTCCGTATTAGCCAAGATCGGGGAGGAGGACGCCAAAGCTGCGGCGGCCAGCAATGCCCTCTCTGCCCGGATCGCAGCTATGGGAATTCCGCCTATGATGACAGGAATCGGCGAAGCACCCTTTGATATTATCGGGGATTATTACAGAGGTACCTTAGGAGCACTCACAGACCAGCTTGAATGTCCTGACATGATAGAAAAGGCCTGTGATATGCTGGCTGATATGCAGATTGCCTCCTATGAATACTTTAAGACAGCCCCGCTCCCTGTAAAACGTGTCTTCTTCCCCCTCCACAAGGGGATGGACGGTTTCATGAGTCCCGCACAGTATGAAAAGCTTTACTGGAAACCACTCAAAAAAATCATGCTTGCACTGATAGATATGGGTGTCACGCCATTTATCTACACAGAAGGAAAATATAACAGCCGCCTGGAGCAGCTTGCGGACGTTCCGGCCGGAAAAGTCATATATCATTTTGAGAGTGTGGATATGGCACAGGCCAAAAAAGTCCTGGGAAATACGGCATGTATCTCAGGCAATCTTCCCATTTATCTGCTGGAGCACGGAACAAAACAGCAGGTGATTGATGCCTGCAAGTCACTCATCGATACCTGTGCCCCGGGCGGAGGCTATATTTTTGATACGAATGGAAGTATTGACAATGCGAAACGCGAAAATATAGAAGCGATGTATGACACCGTGCTTACCTACGGCAAGAAATAAAACATTCTTTCAGAGATTTTTATCATAACATAAGAACGGCTGAGTTACAACTAAAAAATATGCCGCACCGGTCCTCTTTTTTGGACCCGGTGCGGCATTCCCGTTGTATTCCTTATCTGCTTTAAGCAGGCTTTACAAATATTTTCCTACAGGTTGGAATATCCCATCAGAGAAGCATCCACAGCCTCTGCCGCCTTCCGCCCTTCCCGGATAGCCCACACCACCAGGGACTGCCCCCTGTGCATATCCCCGGCGGCAAAAATACCCGGAATGCTGGTCTCATACTCCTCCGGCTTTGTGGCAACATTGGACCTCTCATTCACAGAGACTTTAAAGGCATCCGTCACATACTTCTGACTGCCCAGAAATCCAGCCGCGATCAACACAAGCTGTGCGTCTATCACCTCTTCTGTCCCCTTTACAGGTACCATGTTCATACGACCCGTCTTTTCATCTCTTTTACTCTCCAGCCTTATGATCTTAGCCTTCTGCACATCTCCCTTATCATCCTTTATGAACTCCGTCACTGTCGTCTGATAGATTCTGGGGTCGTGCCCAAATACCGCAATGGCTTCCTCCTGCCCGTAATCCGTCTTGCAGACACGGGGCCACTGGGGCCAGGGATTACTATCTGCTCTTGTATCCGGTGATTTTGGCATCATCTCAAGCTGTGTCACGGATTTTGCCCCCAGGCGGACAGCAGTTCCCACACAGTCATTTCCCGTGTCCCCGCCGCCGATGACCAGCACGTGTTTTCCCCTGGCAGATGCAAACTTGTTGTCCTTAAGATCAGAGTCCAGCAGACTCTTTGTCACAGCGGAAAGAAAATCCACGGCGAAATAAATATTACCCGCGTCTCTCCCCGGAACTTTAATATCTCTGGGGTTAGAGGCACCGCAGCAGAGCACGATCCTGTCAAATTCTTTCTGCAGTTTGGATGCCTTTACATCCCTCCCCACATCCACGCCTGTTTTGAATACAACTCCTTCCTCTTCCATAAGCCGTACTCTTCTGTCTATCACGGATTTATCCAGTTTCATGTTGGGGATGCCGTAGCGCAGCAGCCCTCCGATCCTGTCATGTCTCTCAAACACAGTTACCTGGTGTCCTCTCCGGTTGAGCTGCTGGGCCGCGGCCAGACCGGAAGGACCGCTTCCGATCACAGCCACCTTCTTTCCTGTCCTTACTTTTGGAACCTGCGGTTTTACCCAGCCCATCTCAAAGGCAGTCTCAATAATAGCATGCTCATTTTCTTTGGTCCCTACAGGCTCTCCATTCAGGTTACAGGTACACGCGGCCTCACATAAGGCGGGACAAACCCTGGAAGTGAATTCCGGAAAACTGTGGGTTTTGGAAAGGCGGAGATAGGCCTGCTCCCAGTTTCCTGTATATACAAGGTCATTTGTCTCCGGCACCAGATTGCGCAGCGGGCACCCCGAAGCCATGCCGCCCAGCATGGCTCCTGACTGGCAGAAGGGTACGCCGCATTCCATGCAGCGGGCTCCCTGTTTCTGCTGTTCTTCCCTGGACAGATATTTCTTAAATTCTCTGAAATGTTTGATCCTCTCTTTCGGCTCTTCCATCCGGGCACTTTGTCTGTTGTATTCTAAAAATCCTGTTGGCTTTCCCATCTCTTATTCAGCCCCTTTCCCACTAAAATTCTCGTTAAACGCTTCCAACTGCGCCTGTTCAGGTGACATTCCCTGTTCCTCAAGCCTTGCCGCAAGAGTTGTCATCTTCTTATAGTCATCGGGAATGATCTTCTTGAACTTGGGCAGATATTCCTGGAAATGTGTGAGCACTTCCTGCCCCTTCTCCGAACCGGTAGCCTCCACATGGGCCTTGATCATCTGATGCAGCTCCTGTATATCCGGTTTTGTCTCCACTTTTTCAATGGAAATCATCTCTTTATTCAAGTTTTTATATAAATCATTTCCCTCATCCAGCACATAAGCCACACCACCGCTCATTCCGGCCGCAAAGTTCTTTCCTGTTTTACCCAGTACAGCCACTCGGCCTCCAGTCATATATTCACATCCGTGTTCTCCCACGCCTTCCACCACCGCATAGGCGCCGGAGTTGCGGACTGCAAAACGCTCACCTGCCACACCGCCTATATAGGCAGTACCGCTGGTTGCACCGTAGAGTGCCACATTTCCTGTAATGATATTTTCTTCTGCCTTATAATTCCTCTTTTTCGGAGGATACAGCACGATTTTTCCTCCGGAGAGGCCTTTTCCCATGTAGTCATTACAGTCACCGCACAGCGTCAGGGTAAGTCCCTTTGGTATAAAGGACCCAAAACTCTGTCCTCCCGCACCGGTACAGGAAACTGTAATGGTATCCTCCGGCAGTCCCTCTCTGTGCTGTCTGGTGATCTCTGCGCCCAGAATGGTGCCAAACGCCCTGTCTGTGTTGGTCACCTGAACCTCCACGCCGGCTTTCTGGCCCTTTTCCACTGCTCCTCTTAGCTTTCTGAGCAGCACCTTTTCATCCTTTGTCTCCTCCAGCCTGAAGTCATATACCTGCGCGGGATCAAAAGTGACTTTACTATATTTTCCCGCATAGGGATTATTTAAGACTGCACTCAGGTCAATCTGGGACGCCCTTGGATTTTCCGCATGTTCCTTTACCCTCAGAAGATCTGTGCGTCCTACCATCTCATCCAGTGTACGGATACCTAATTTCGCCATATATTCACGCAGTTCCTCTGCTATAAACCGCATAAAGTTTACCACGTATTCCGGTTTTCCCCTGAAACGTTTCCGAAGCTCAGGATTCTGGGTTGCCACACCTACCGGACATGTATCCAGATTGCAGACACGCATCATAACACAGCCCATGGTCACCAGAGGCGCTGTTGCAAATCCAAATTCCTCTGCTCCCAAAAGAGCCGCCACAGCCACATCACGGCCGCTCATTAATTTTCCGTCTGTCTCTATCATGACACGGCTGCGAAGTCCGTTCCTGAGAAGTGTCTGATGCGTCTCAGCCAGACCCAGCTCCCAGGGAAGTCCTGCATTGTGGATGGAACTCTGAGGCGCAGCACCAGTGCCGCCGTCATATCCGGAGATCAGGATGACCTGTGCTCCGGCCTTTGCCACACCTGCTGCCACAGTGCCCACACCTGCCTCCGATACCAGTTTTACAGAAATCCTGGCATATTTGTTTGCATTTTTCAGATCATAGATCAGCTCCGCCAAATCCTCTATCGAATAAATATCGTGATGAGGCGGCGGTGAGATCAGGCTCACACCGGGTGTTGAATGCCTGGTCTTGGCGATCCAGGGATAAACCTTTCTGGCCGGCAGATGACCTCCCTCACCCGGTTTTGCCCCCTGCGCCATCTTGATCTGGATCTCCTTTGCGCTGACAAGATAACGGCTTGTAACACCAAAACGCCCGGAAGCCACCTGTTTGATGGCAGAACAGCGGTCCACAGCACTGCCCGCGCTGTCCAGACGCTCGCTGCTCTCACCGCCCTCTCCTGTGTTTGACTTTCCGTGCAGCATATTCATGGCAATGGCAAGCGTTTCATGTGCCTCCTCTGATATGGAGCCGTAGGACATGGCTCCTGTCTTAAAGCGTTTCACGATCTCGTCAACACTCTCCACTTCCTCGACAGGTATACCTTTTTCAGGATACTGAAAGTCCATCAGACTTCGCAGATAGCCGCTCTGCTCTCTGTCCACCAGACTTGTATACTGCTTAAACATGCCGTAATCCCCGCGTTTTGTGGACTCCTGCAGCATATGAATGGTCTGGGGATCGTAGCGGTGCTTCTCCCCTTCGCTTTTCATTTTATGGATCCCCACACTCTCCAGTTCCAAATCAACGGGCAGTCCCAGCGGATCGAAAGCTTTGGAGTGGCGCGCATCCACATCATCTGCAATATCCTTTAAGGTGATGCCTCCCACACGGCTCACAGTCCCTGCAAAATACTTTTCGATCACTTCCTCAGAGATACCGATAGCCTCAAATATTTTTGAGCCTTGATACGACTGAATGGTGGATATTCCCATTTTGGACCCGATTTTTACGATTCCATGCAGGATGGCGTTGTTGTAGTCATTCACAGCCGCATAGTAATCTTTATCCAGCAGCTTGCTGCCCACCAGCTCTTTTATGGTATCCTGTGCCAGGTACGGATTGACCGCGCAGGCTCCATATCCGAGAAGCGTGGCAAAGTGATGGACTTCTCTGGGTTCACCGGATTCCAGGATAATGGCAAGAGAGGTACGTTTCTTTGTCTTTACCAGATATTGATGCACTGCGGACACTGCAAGGAGCGACGGAATGGGCATGTGGTTCTCGTCAATGCCCCTGTCGGAGAGCACAAGAATATTGGCACCGTCCTTGTAAGCTTTATCCACCTCCACAAACAACCTGTCAATGGCTCTGTCAAGACGTGTGCTTTTATAATATGTGATGGGCACTACAGTCACCTTGAATCCGTCCACCTTCATATTCTTGATTTTCAGCATATCCGTATTTGTCAGAATGGGATTGTTCACCTTCATCACCTGACAGTTTTCCGGCTGTTCCTTCAGCAGATTGCCGTCTTTTCCCACATATACCGTTGTACTGGTGACGATCTCTTCCCGAATGGCGTCAATAGGCGGATTCGTAACCTGCGCAAACAACTGCTTAAAATAGTTAAAAAGAGGCTGATGCTTTTGTGACAACACTGCAAGGGGAGTATCGGTTCCCATGGCCGCAATGCTCTCAGAGCCGTTCAGCGCCATGCTGTAAATGGATTTTCTATATTCCTCATAGGTGTAACCAAACGCTTTCTGCATTCTGGTAAGCTCTTCTCCCTCATACTCCTCCACGCGGATATTTGGGATTTTTAAATCCCGCAGCTCCACCAGATTGCTGTCCAGCCATTCACCGTAAGGCTGTTTTTTTGCATAAATCTCCTTTATTTCATCATCGCTGAAAATCTGTCCTTTCACTGTATCCACTAACAGGATTTTTCCCGGATGCAGACGCTCTTTCAGAACGATATCCTCCTCGGGCACAGGCATGACCCCTACCTCTGAGGAGAGGATCACATCGCCGTTCTTTGTGATGTAATATCTGGACGGGCGAAGTCCGTTCCTGTCCAGAACAGCTCCCATCACGTCTCCGTCAGAAAACAAAATGGAAGCCGGACCGTCCCACGGCTCCATCATGGTGGCGTAATACTGGTAAAAATCTCTTCTCTCCTGGGAAAGTGTTGTATTATTTGCCCACGGTTCAGGGATGGTCACCATAACTGCCAGCGGCAGATCCATGCCGTTCATGACCAGAAACTCCAGTGTATTGTCCAGCATAGCGGAGTCAGAACCCCTGGTATCCACCACCGGAAGCACCTTGTGAAGCTGATCCTTCAGATGATCTGAAGCCATTGTCTCTTCCCTTGCCAGCATCTTGTCAGCATTTCCACGAATCGTGTTGATCTCGCCGTTATGCACAATAAAGCGGTTTGGATGTGCCCGCTCCCAGCTCGGATTGGTATTGGTACTGAAACGTGAATGTACCATGGCAATGGCCGATTCATAATCCGCATCCTGCAGATCCGCAAAAAATGTACGGAGCTGGTTTACCAGAAACATGCCCTTATACACAATGGTCCTGCTGGACATGGATGCCACATATGTATTGTCATTGCTCTGCTCAAATACACGGCGGGCAATATACAGTCTTCTGTCAAACGGAAGCCCCTTTTCCACATTTTCCGGTTTTTTGATAAATGCCTGCACAATATTTGGCATGCATTCCAATGCTTTATGGCCCAGAACCTCTGAACATACAGGGACCTTACGGTAGCCTAAAAATTCCAGACCCTCCTTCTCCACGATAATTTCAAACATTTTCTTTGCCTGGTTGCATTTCAGTTCATCCTGCGGGAAAAAGAGCATGGCAATTCCATATTCACGCTCTCCGCCGATGGCAATCCCCTCTTTTTTACACGCTCCGGCGAAGAATTTATGGGAAATCTGAAGCAGGATGCCAACACCGTCGCCAGTCTTTCCCTCTGCATCCTTTCCTGCCCTGTGTTCCAGGTTTTCCACGATTTTCAGGGCATTTTCCACGGTCTTATGGCTTTTTATGCCTTTACTGTTCACAACGGCTCCGATACCGCAGTTGTCATGTTCAAATTGCTGCCGGTACAATCCTTCATCTTTTCTCATAGTTAAAGCCCTCTCTCTTTCTTATATTCAACAGCCGCGCACACAAGTCCCGCAAAAAGGGGATGCGCATGGTTTGGTCTGGATTTTAATTCAGGGTGTCCCTGTGTTCCCACAAAGAATGGGTGGTCTGTAAGTTCGATCATCTCCACGATCCTGCCGTCAGGGGAAAGGCCGGCCAGTGTCATTCCGTTCTCCTCCAGCCTCTCCCTGTAGTCATTATTTACCTCATAGCGGTGTCTGTGGCGCTCTGTGATCTCTTCTTTTCCGTATAAAGCACTGGATTTTGTTCCCTTTTTCAGTTTGCAGGGATAAGATCCAAGCCTCAGTGTCCCGCCCAAATCCTCCACTCCGTTCTGCTCAGGCATAAGCGCAATGACCGGATGCAGGGTATTCGGGTCCAATTCAATGCTATTGGCATCATGATACCCAAGTATATTACGGGCAAATTCAATAATCGCGGCCTGCATACCAAGACAAATACCCAGGAACGGTATTTTGTTTTCTCTGGCATACTGAACAGCCAGGATTTTTCCTTCTGTTCCTCTGCTGCCGAAACCGCCCGGAACCAGGATTCCATCCAGTCCCTGCAGAAGTTCTCCGCAGTTTTTTTCCGTAATATTTTCTGAATCCACCCAGCGCAGTCTCACGCTGGCATGACCGGCGATGCCGCCGTGTTTCAATGCCTCCGCCACGCTTAAATACGCATCATGGAGCTGTATATATTTACCCACAACGGCAATCTCAACCTCTGTATCCGGGTGGCGCAGATCATCCACCATGGACTTCCAGTCCTCTAGATCCGGCTCGGGGCACGGAAGGCGCAGACACTCGCACACTGCCTGGGCCAGATTCTCCTTTTCCATGGCAAGAGGCGCCTCATAGAGGTATTCCACATCCAGGTTCTGCAGTACATGGTTTACCGGCACATTGCAGAAAAGAGCAATTTTATCTTTGATTTCCCGGGAAATGGGATATTCAGACCTGCAGACCAGAATATCCGGCTGCAGCCCCATACTCTGAAGCTCCTTCACACTTGTCTGGGTGGGTTTTGTCTTCAATTCACCGGAGGCCTTCAGGTAGGGGATCAGCGTCACATGGATGAGAACAGCATTCTCATGTCCCACATCATGCTGAAACTGCCTGATCGCCTCCAAAAACGGCTGGCTCTCAATATCACCTGCTGTCCCTCCCACTTCAATAATGGCGATCCTCTCCTCACCAGGTGTTTTGGCCCGGTAAAAGCATCCCTTGATCTCATTGGTAATATGCGGGATCACCTGCACCGTCCCGCCGCCGTAATCCCCATGGCGTTCTTTGTGCAGAACAGACCAGTAAATTTTACCTGTGGTCACATTGGAGTTTTTATCCAGACTCTCATCTATAAATCTCTCGTAATGCCCCAGGTCCAGATCTGTTTCTGTCCCGTCATCTGTCACGAATACCTCTCCATGCTGGATCGGATTCATGGTTCCGGGGTCTACGTTGATATAAGGGTCAAATTTCTGCATCGTCACCTGATAACCTCTGGCTTTTAAAAGGCGGCCAAGAGATGCCGCGGTAATTCCCTTTCCCAGTCCTGACACCACTCCGCCTGTAACAAATACATATTTTACTGCCATCACATTTTCCTCCTGCGTTACTGTGTTACATGATTTATGGAAGACTGTCGTGATATACATTCCTGTTACCCAGGACATGTATACAATATTTTCCACACATCAAAAAGGCGCCGGACAGCCCATATCCCTATGGGTAATCCGACGCCTTCGTCGTTAAAGTTTGCTAATAATAAATTATATTATCTCATTTATCCCTATTTGTAAATCCCCAATTTCATTTTTTGACAAATAGGCAAAGGAAGAAAACCCCAGGCCGCTTACCAATGCTTTTTACAAAAGCAGTCCTGTATAGTAGCCGTCATTCATGGCATGGTAGATCTGTCCTACATTTTTGCAGTCTCCCACAACATAGCTCTCGTCCACTTCCGCACATAAAGCATCCACTGCTGCCCAGGGTGCGCGGAACCCCAGGGCGCATACAATGGTGTCCGCTTCAATCAGAAATTCACCCTCTGCATTTTCTGCAAGAATGCCTTCCGGTGTGATTGCTTTTACCTTTGTTTTCACGTAAATAGCAGCGCTCTCCTGCACATGGGGCATCAGGCCGCCCCGGTAGAAAGAATTTACTTCCATGGCAATATCATCTTTCATTTCCACAATAGACACCTGGTGTCCCTCATGGAAAAAGGAACATGCGGCTTCCGCGCCTACCAGACCTCCGCCCATGATCGCAACACGTTTTCCAAGCCTTTCCGGGTGCAGTTCCGCCTCAATGGCCATAACTACATTTTCTCCGTCAATTCCCGGAATGGGAGGCCGAAGTTCCGAAGAGCCAACCGCGACAATCAAAGCATCTGGTTCAAAATCCCTGACATATTTTGGTGTTGCCTCTGTATTCATGACAACCGTAACCCCGGCCTGTTCCACCCGGCGGGTCAGAACATGGCACAGCTTTCTGATATCTTCTTTAAAATACGGCGCCCCTGCAGGGTGGAGATTTCCCCCGAGCTTATCTGACTTTTCAATAAGTGTAACCTTATGTCCTCTGCCCGCAGCCGTGATTGCAGCCTCCATTCCTCCGGGACCGCCGCCGATAACCAGAACCTTCTTTTGTCTTTTTGGTTCCAATAGGGGTTCCGCCCCCTGGATCTGCTGTCCCTGCTTTGGATTTACCGTGCATTTTATGATTTCCAACTGGCCGGTGGCTCCAAAACACTCATAACACCTCAGACAGGGAGTAATATCCTCTTCACTTCCCTCCAAAGCCTTCTTTGCAATATAGGGATCTGCAACCAGTCCGCGGCCTATCTCTATCAGATCAGCCTGTCCGTCTGCAATAATTTTTTCCATTTGTTCCGGATCGTTCAAGGACCCTACACACGCAACCGGTTTGGTGACATGTTTTTTGATCTCTGCCGCCAGATACACATTGACACCTCTCGGGAAAAAGGAATTTGGATGTGTCCTGCAAAACATTGCCGGATCTTCATGGTTTCCGCACGAAATATTAAAAAGATCCACTTTATCATTTACAAGCTTGGCAACTTCTATATAATCAGCAAGAGTGAGTCCTCCCTCCTGAAAATCATCCCCATTGAGACGAAGTTCTATGGGAAAAACAGGCCCTGCTGCTTTTCTGACCGCATCCAGCGCCAGAAGTAGAAAACGGGCGCGGTTTTCCAAAGAACCGCCAAATTCATCCGTCCGGTGATTAAACAGAGGGGAAAGAAACTGATTGAACAGCCAGCCATGGGCTGCATGAACCTGAATCATATCATATCCCACGTCTTTACAAAGCTTCGCCGCTTTTCCATAGGACTCCGCAATTTCATAGATCATCTCCCGGGGCATTTCTTTTACTTCCCCTGCGGGCATCATCATGTCACTGGGTCCGTATGCCGCCTTGCAGGTGTCAAGATCTCCCCCCACGGAAGCCAACCCTCCATACATGCCCCCATGGGACAACTGAATATTCGCAAGCCCTCCGGCGTTGTGTATTCTTCTCACAGATTCCGCCAATCCCTGACGAACGCCGAAAGAATCCAACTGCAGTTGTTTATTGTGTGATTTTCCTGTGGCAGAGTGGGGAATGGCCTCACCATATGTAACCACACTCACCCCGCCTTTTGCTTTTTCCTCCAGGTAGGCGATCATTTCCGGGGTAAAATGGCCCTCTGTGGTAATCATACTTGGACTGGTGGGGGCAGCAATGATTCTGTTTTTCAGTCTGATATTTCCGATCCTGATGGGTGAAAATAAGTGCGGAAATTTTTTCTTACCGGCAAAACATGTTTTTCCCATAATATTCTTCCTTTCACAACGGGCAGTTTTCAGACTTCTGTCCATACAGACCCATTCTTGCTGCTCTTCACTGCCGCATGAATAAACCGAACTCCCATTACGCCGTCTTCCACTTTCGGAAAGTCCAGATCTTCCTGTGTGATCTCCTGGCCATTTATCTGTTTCAACACTGCACTCATAAACGCGTGATAAATATTGGCAAATGCATAGGTCAGACCCTCAGGATGGCCGGAAGGAATGTGATTCAGCTCTGCTGCACGCCCGGTTATATATCCAGTTCCTCTGTGGTATATCTGCACCGGCTGTCCCTTCTTTGTCACTTTCAGATAATTGGGGTCCTCCTGGACCCATTCAATGGCTCCTTTGCTTCCAAAGATACGTACGGTCAGTCCATTTAAGTGTCCTGCGCACACCTGGGAACAACTGTACACTCCATGGACGCCATTTTCGTACTCCACCAGCATATTCGCGTTAAGATCCAGCTCCATCCCGTAATTGTCCAGGGCCGCTGCCACTTTTTTGGGATGTAAACCGGTAATATAACTGACTGTATCTTCAATGTGGGTGCCAATATCGCCCACACAGTTTGAGATACCTGATTTTTCCGGATCGGTGCGCCATACAGACAGCTTTGTTGTTGTCTGGCTGCCGCCTCCTATTTCATCTATCAGCCAATCCTGAAGATACTCGGCATTTACATTCACAATTTCGCCGATCTCACCCTTTTCAACCAGTTCCCTTGCCAGTTTTACCATGGCATATCCTGTATAGGTATAAGTCACAGCAAAAAACAGATTTTTCTCTGCCGCCAGGGCCTGAAGTTCCTCTGCCTGCTCCACGGTAAAGCATAAAGGTTTTTCGCAGGCCACATGTATTCCTGCCTCCAAAAAGGCCTTTGCCACCTGGTAATGAGTTGCATTTGGCGTCACAATGGATACAAAATCAATACCGTCTTCCCTTTTGGCCTCTTTTTGCGCCATTTCCCGGTAGTCTTTATAAAGACGGTCTTCCTCAATTCCATAAAAGCTGCCAGTCTCCTGGTTTTTCCCATCTTTTGAGCTGAAACAGCCTGCCACAAGGTCCGCTGTCTCCTCCAGCGCAATGGCCTTTCTGTGTACTGCCCCGATAAAGGCACCCAGACCGCCGCCTACCATTCCATAACAAAGTTTCTTTCTCTCTGCCATGTCGATTCTCCTTCCTGACTAATTTGCAATGGCATCGTCGAATTTGATATCAGATGCCTTGAAGTCGATTCCACGGACAAATTCTGCCGCCTGTTTTGCTCCATATTCCCGTTCCATTCCGCTGTCTTCCCATTCCACAGAAAGCGGGCCTTCATACCCCACAGCATTCAGTACGCGGATAATCTCCTCAAAATTCACATCTCCATGTCCCAGTGAGCGGAAGTTCCATCCTCTGCGCAGATCTCCGAAATCAATGTGAGAGCCCAGCAGTCCGCTTCTTCCGTCTAAGGTCACGGCTGCGTCCTTCATATGTACATGGTATATCCTGTCTACAAAATCCTGAAGGAATAAATGAGGGCTAACTCCCTGCCATATGAGATGACTCGGGTCAAAATTCAGGCCAAACTCCGGTCTGTCCTTGAATTTCTCCAGCAGTCTCTTGGTGGAGTAATAGTCAAATGCGATTTCTCCTGGATGAACCTCTAATGCGAACTGAATGCCATTTTCAGCAAATACATCCAGAATCGGTGACCAGAGATCATAGATTTCCTGGTATCCAGCTTCAATCATCTCCTCTGTTGTCTGCGGAAATGAATATAAATATTTCCAAATCGGAGAGCCTGTAAATCCGGTCACTACATAACAGCCCATTTTTTTTGCTGCAAGTGCAGCGTATTTCATGGTTTCAACAGCCCATGCCCGGATTGCATCCGGCTGATCTGCCAACTCGTCAGGCGCGAAATTATTCAGCCTGGGATCATTATAGTCACCTACACATTGACCGATGATATGAGTGGACAGGGCCTCACATTTCAAGTCGTATTTCTTCAGCAGATCCATGACTTCCTGAAAATAGGAATCATCCTCCACTACTCTTTTCGCGTCGAGATGATTGCCCCAGCATGCCAGCTCCAGGCCGTCATAACCCATCTCTTTTGCTTTCTGGCACATAACCTCAAGTTCCAAATCCGTCCACTGACATGTCATAATGGTTAAAAGTCTTCCCATTTTTTTCTTCCCCTTTCATTATCCAATTTTCACTAATATCGTTTAAACCGTCCTACTTTGGTAAGCCGGTCCGGCAGCCCCGGCACACGGCCCGTAGTGGATATGATTGCACTTTCCGGGCAAACCCCTATACACTTTCCGCACTTTGTACAGTCAGTGTCTTCAATCATATGGATGTAGCCATTCAGCCCTTCTATGTAACTACCCTCACAAGTCTCCTGACATTTACCGCAGCCCATGCATTTTTGAGGGTCAATATAAATATTTACAAATGCCAGGCAGCTTCCGGCTGTACATTTTTTTCTCTTTATATGATCCACATATTCATTCTCAAATTTTTCAATGGTCCCCAGAACCAATGCGCTGCCCGAGTTTCCAATGGTACAGGAGGAAGAGAACGTCATAGCCTCTCCGATTTCTTCCATAATTTTCATGCCCGGTAATTTGCCTTTTCCGCTGATCACTTCCTTCATTCCGGCATATAGCTGAATCAGTCCTTCCCGGCAGAAAGTACATTTTCCGCAGCTTTTTCTGCGGCTCTTCATTAGCTGTTCAAACGCTGCGTCCAACATACAGCAGCCATCTGTGTAAAGCTTTATGACTCCGTCCCCCAGACTTGTCCTTTCCGTAAGAATCATAGGCGGAATTTCCTCGGACAGATACAGAGCGTCGCCAATTTGAACTGCTTTTATCCCATCCAAACTTCCGGTTACCTCCTGCATCTGAGTTCCGAAGGACACGTAACGGGGTTCTGATACCGTCACAGCGGTTTTGCTGTCCGTATATTTTACAACACTTACTAATGTTTTCGCTTCATACCTGTCATTTAAAACATCCGCAACTGCTGCCAATGTCTGGATGTGATTTATGATCCCGTTTCTCAGCAACCGCATGTCTGCAATTTCGTTTACTATGAGAAGGTCCATCTCCATCTCTTTGGCAGATTTTTCAACTATCCCGGCTAATTCTGTCTCTTCCTCCGGCAAATACAAGACAGCTCTGTCCGCGTCTGTAAGCCATGCCGTAACGCCCAGCCCTGTCAGGACTTTTTCAGGCTCCTTTTTCAGAATATCCAGCAGCATGTGTGAAAAGTCATTGTTGTTCAATCCTCCGGCAGCCAGAACCGGGGTTCCTTCTTCCCTGCCGGACTGAAAGAATCTGTCAAGTTTTTCTGCCAGTCCTTCATTCAGCGTCCCGTACTCAGTAATTCCGGCTCTCCGGATTTGGCTTAAAACCTTTTCTTTATCCAGAGATTTTAGAAGTTCATTCATTTTCAAGAGTATACCCCCTCTTTGCCTTCAAAATCTTTCCAGAGTCTCGCCGGTGTGATCTGAAGCCTCAGGTCACACTGCAGACATCGTGACGCTTCTGAACAAGCTGCCTCATTACAGAATCCATCATCAACCAGTTTAAAGTTACTCTGACGTTCTTTTGCCTCTCTTATATCCGTGGAAGTCCGTCTCTGATACGCAAAACCTTCTATCTTCCCGATTTTAGGATCTGCGTGCCGCGCTGGCGCGAAAGTTTCCGTGATATCTCCGTCGCCGCCAAGATAAATATCTATTTCACTGGCAGCCTGTCTTCCGGCCTCTATGGCCATGATCACCGACTTGGTTCCGTACACTGCATCGCCTGCCGCAAAGATTCCTTCCACAGAAGCCGCTGCGCTTCCTTCCTTTGTGACAATGGAATTTGCCCGCCCCAGAAGGATACCTGCCTCTTCTGTAATCTCAACTCTCTGTCCTGTGGCAAAAATAACGGTGTCACAGTCTATATGGTGCTCCGAACCGGCTTTCTTCCTGATAACCGGACGTCTGTTCTCATCAAAAGAAAATTCTTCCACATCCATAAAATCGACGCCTGTCACATGCTCTGTCCCGGTAATCCTCTCAAAGGTCTGTGCCGGATGTACCAGGATTCCCTCTTCTTTCGCCTGCTGGATCTCTTCCTCGTCTGCCGTCATCTTATCCTCTGCCTCCAGACAGGCCACATGGATCTCTTCTGCTCCCAGCCTTTTTGCACTTCTGGCACAGTCAAAGGCCACATTGCCCCCGCCGAGAATGATCACATGGCGTCCAATCCCTGTCTCCTGACCCATAGAACACTTTCTTAAAAACTCTATGTTCACCAAAGTCCCGGGCAGATCATTTCCCTCCATGGGAAGCCGCACACCCTGATGTGTCCCTATAGCCATAAGAACTGCATCGTATTCTTTCAGAAGCTGCGCCGGATGCTCCACCCGGGTATTCACCTCTGTATGTATACCTGTCTCTTCCATATAGCCGTATTCTTCAGCCACAACCTCCCTTGGGAGACGATAGGCAGGAATGCCGTAACTCATCATACCACCCACAGTGGGAAGCGCCTCTTTTAATGTCACGTCATGGCCCTGCTTGCGGAGATAATACGCAGCCGTCATACCGGCCGGCCCTGCGCCCACTACACAGACTTTCTTTCCGGTATCGGGAAGCTGTTTTCCTTTGCCTTTCCAGTATCTGCCGGTATCCTGCTCAGCCGCATAGCGTTTGATATTGCGGATGGACATGGCTTCCGACACTTCGCCCCGTTTGCACTGTAATTCACACGCATGGGAGCACACATGTCCCAGCGCCTTTGGAAACGGAACTTTTTCACGGATCACAGCCGCCGCCCCATCGCAGTTTCCCTCTTTGACAAAACGGATGTATCTGGGAACGTCTGTGTGGGCAGGACACGCCGCCTTACAGGGAATGACCAGGTCTTCCTTTGATGCTTTTTGGGCATTTCTTTCCATCAGTTTGTCTCTTATGGTTCCTGTGGGACATACCTCCACACAGGCCTGACAGAACCTGCAGTCTGCGTCCGCCAGCAATTTGTCATGAAGGGTTCCCACATAGGTTTCCAGGTTCTTTTTCTGATACTGGATTGCGCCTACACCCCGCAGGTCATTGCACGCACGCACACATCTTCCGCACAGTACGCAGCGGTTCATCTCATACTCGATCAAGGGATTTTCTTTGTTCTCTTTAAATCCTTTTACCCTCTCTTTTATATGGGAGCCTGCACCCCCCAGGTACTGTATCAGTGTTTGAAGTTCACAATTGCCGTATTTAGGACAGGTGGAACAATCCTCCGGATGTCCGGCCAGAAGCAGTTCCATAGCCATAGACCGTAATTTCCGAAGATTTTCACTCTCTGTACGAATGACCATTCCGTTTTCCGCCTTTAAGGTACAAGATGGAACCACACCTTTCACACCTTCAACCTCAACAATGCATAAACGACAGGAGCCATTTTCCGGCAGATCTGGATGATGACACAGATGGGGAATGTAAATTCCCGCCTGCAATGCGCATTCTAATACACATTTATGCTCCGGCACTTCCAACCGGATGCCATCAATTATAATTTCAGCCATATTTCCCTCCCCAACCAATCGTTTTCTGTACGTCTTTTATCTACACACAATATAGCATTTTCTATCCTGGCTCTCAACTTTGATATTTCCTCTTTATTGCGGAAATATATTTATTCAAGTACGCCTCTGCGTACTTGCTGCGAGGCGCGTGTCATGCTCTGCATGACAAAGCACATCTGCGCGCCTCTGCAATCCGCCGGAGGCTTTATCTTGAAAGCGGAAGATTTATCCGATTACAAGATAAAAGGACTGTTGTATTGCTTAAAACGTGCCCGGCAAAACAACAGCCCTGATTTCTGCTTACTATTTTAAGTTTATTCTGATTCCAGGATAAAATCAGCCAGTTCACCAACTGTAGGATATTTTCCAATGTCGCCCAGAGAGAGAACCACATCTGTCTCATTCTCGATCAATGCGCATAAGGAAACTCTCTGCAGGGATTTTGTTCCGAACTCCTCGGGGATATTGGTGGATTCCGATATTCCGGCCGCATCTGCACGATAAGTCTGTGCCACACAATCAACAATAAATTTAATCATTTCATCTCTATTCATTTATTTTTCCTCCACATTTTTATCAACTTCAAAAAACAGGGTTGTAAACCCGTCCCTCTCCGCAAAAAGAGCATGTATGGGGATTGGCAGTTTATCTTTCATTTTCTTTGCCGCTTTCCGGGTCATACCGAATACCGTCCCGTTAAACATCACGCCTTCTTCCAGTTCGATGAGGCCATAGCAATAAGGTCCGATCTTATCGTTCCAGGGATCTGCATTCAGTGATGCCGGGAGAATGATACTGTGAAGTTTTCCTTTTCCTGACAGTTCAACCCATTCTGTCTCATGATATCCGCAGGTGTTGCACGCATATCTGGGGGGATATTCAATGGCACCGCATTCCAAACATCTGCGGGCATAAATTTTGTGCTCTGCTAAGCCCTCATAAAATTTTTCGACAATTTTTTCAATCTTCATTTTGACCTCCTTATTCCAGAACTCTCAGGATCGGAATATGGCAGTTCTGACCACCGCCAAATCCGCGCAGCATTGCTGTTTTGGGATTCTTCTTTATCTGACGGGGTCCCGCCTGTCCGCGCAACTGAAGTACAGCTTCATAGATATCTGCCATGCCGGACGCCCCATAAGCATGTCCATATGAAGTACGGCCGCCATGAGGATTGATGGGCCTGTCTCCGTCAAACGCAGTACGTCCTTCCAGCACCCACTTCCACCCTTCACCTTTGGGCAGGTAGCCAAGTTCCTCCGCTGCGAGGAGCTGTGACGAGAGTACAAAATCATTTACAAGAAGAAGATCAATATTCTCCGGGCGTAAGCCGGTGGCTTCATAGACCTGACGGCCGGCTTCTCTGGTGATCTCCATCTCATTGTGGGGCCTCATAAGTTCCAGACAAGAGGTTCCCACACCCAGAACTTCTATGGGCTTTTGTTTAAATTGGTGTGCCATTTCCGTAGGACAGACGATGACACAGGCAGAGCCATCCGCGCTGGGCGCATTGCCGGTCACACGGAGATACTGGGTTGTTTTTGGGTTAAAGGGTGAGCGGAGATACTCCATGGGGTCATCAAATCCCAGCTCCTTTGCAATCTCTTCAAAAGGTGTCCGGTACATAGCCAGAGGATTCAATACAGCGGCTCTTCTTCCATGGTAAGACATGGTATTTAAAACTTCGTCTACCTGGCTGTCTGTCAGGCCATATTCATTTTTGTAGAGATCCATCCAGTCATCCTGTCCGATATGGCCTCCTCCAAGGGCACGTGTGTAAGCGCGGTCCATAATTGCTTCCAGATCAGGTGTAACATCATCTGTGGTGATCTTTTTCCGCAGATGTGCCGGTTTTCCCGGAACCGGCAGGCCGCATGCCATCTCCACACAGCCGGAAAGGACAATTTCATGTGCACCGCTTGCCACATCATTTACAGCCTGTTCCAGACCCACATAACCGGTACAGCATGCCTCTGAGTGGTGGACAGAGCCTTTTCCCCGCACTCCGAACCACTCTGCAACCTGCATGTTAGGTGTTGCCGCATTGTTAAAAAACTTTGGATTGGCAGAGCCATGGTAAAAGAAATCAATGTCTCTCGGCTCAATTCCTGCATTTTCCATTGCCATCAGTGCTGCTGCCCCAAAAAATTCTCCTTCTGTAAGTCCCTTTAATTCCGGATTCTCCCCTGTATCGCCAAAGGGCATTGCCCCCACTCCGATAATAGAGACGCTCCGGCTATATTTTCCAATTTTACCTGGTACCATAATCTTCTCCCTTCCGCAGGCGCTGTGGTCTTATCCACACGCAATTTGACATACCTTTATTTCCTTGTATCAGCCTTCAGTTCAAGATAAAGCACTTCCTGGGGCGTAAGTTTTACGTTCAATGCTCCAAGAGAGGATTCTATCTCGCCTCTGTTTGCCGCTCCGATAATGGGGAATGCATTCAGCGGGCTGTCCAGAACATATGCCATTGCCACCTGGGGAATGGAGCAGTTCTTTTCCTCTGCAATCTCTTTACAGCGGTCAAGTCTTACAAAGTTTTCCTCATAGCAGTATCCGATGCGGCAGAACATATCAATTTTTTCTGGGTCCTCTGCCAGAAGTTCTCTTGTGATCCTTCCTGAGAATAACCCTCTGGCAAGGGAGGAGTATGCGAGAACCGGCATCTGGTTTTTCGTATACCAAGCCTGGGCATCTGCATTTTTATTTCCAGCAATGGTAACACATCCCGGAGCAAAAGGATTCTTAACCTGTTCAGCCAGACTGAAGTTGGGAGAGGATACAGACATTGGTGTCAGATTGTGGGCATAGGCATATTCGTTTGCCTCCTCCAGACGTTCATGAGTCCAGTTGGAACCTCCGAATATCTTAATTCTCCCTGCTGCCTGATGCTCATTTAACTTTTCTACGATGGGGCCAACAGGAAGTTCTGTGTTGTCTCTGTGCAGAAGATAGATGTCCAGATAATCGGTACGGAGTTCTGCAAGAGTCTCAGCCAGATCAGAGTCAATGTCATAAGGTGTGACTCTCTGGCGGTAGTCTGTGGGATGGGCACCCTTGGAAAGAAGAACAATGTTCTCACGGACACCCCTGGATTCAATCCATTCGCCTACTGTGGGTTCGGAATCATAGGCACGTGCTGTGTCAATGGCAGTGATTCCAAGGTCATACGCTGCATCCAGTGTCTGAAAATGTTTCTCTTTATTGTCAGGGAACATTCCGAATGTGCCCATAAAAAACTTGCTGATCTTTTTGTCAATTCCGTTAAATTTTACATATTCCATTATTCTCATTCTCCTTTATTCCATGTTTGTTTTCTTATTCCGGCAGCTTGAAGTTGGCGTCTAATCCGCCTTTTTTATCCTCGTTATATATTTCCAGGAACAATCCCAGTTCTTTATGTAAGTCCAGATATGCAAACTCCATTCCGATAACAGGGTCTTTGCACCACAGCCATGGGTCCCTGCCGGTGAGTTTTTTATGCTCATCAACCACTTTTCCAAACTCATCCCTGGTGATCAGCGCAATGTGATGCATACCCGGTCCATGTTCCTCCAGCCATGTTTTATAAGGGCTGTCACTGACCGGCTGAATAAGCTCTAATTCAAATCCCCAGCAGTCACAAAATGCCATAACGGTCTGAAGACGTTCCTTTTTTCCGTTCATGGTAAAATCGGGAAATTCCGCGGAATCCAAAGGGCTGATCCTCCAGGGTCCAATCCCGTACTTTTCATACTGTTTTACCGTCTCCTCAACATTTTCTACAATAATTCCAATCTGTAAAAATTTTGCAAACTGTGTGTCCATCATAATATTTCCTCCTTCATGGTAAATAAAATATATTTGATCTATTAACATAGCCGCTGTCAACCGGCCAGACCAATCCTGTTATTTGTAAATGGGATCCAAAACCGTATCAATATAATTTTTCGTCAAAAGAATAGTTGACAGAGGATCCGGTGTTCCATCAGATTCAATTCCGATCCATCCCTTATGGTTATACTTTTTCATCAGCTCCCACAGACCTTTAAAGTCCAGAAGTCCGCCGCCCGGCTCCCAGAACCAGCGCGCTCCCTTCTCATCAAATTCCGCCCCTGCGCCGAACCGCTTTTCATCCGGGGCATCAATGTAGGTGGTGTCTTTTATGTGGAAATACTGTACCCTGTCATGATAAGTATCATAAAAATTCAGGATATCTTTCCCCATAATCGCAACCTGTGCTGTGTCAAGACAGTAATAAACATAACGGGGATCTGTCATCTCTAAAAATTTCTCATGGTCATACTTATTCACGGCGCACCAGAATTCATTGTGGATGGATACTGCCAGCCCCTTGTCCGCGCACATACGTCCCACGGTATTCATGCACTCTGCCACATTTTTCAGGCCCTCTTCATCCAGGGGTCCTGTTCCGTAATACTGGCCTGCGGGCTGCACGATGAGGTTGATCCCGCCACACTCTGCAAGGGCGTCAATGGCCTGCTGCTCATATGCAAATATTCCCGGATGATTTCTCTTATCCTGGGACCCCACATGATGAGAAAACATTCCTGTGATCCGTTCGATACCCCGTTCCCGGGCAAAGTCCCTGAAATTTTTCATAGATCCGAATGCATTGGTGATGTTGGGAACAGAAAAGACCATAATCTCAATTCCCTTAAATCCTGCCCCTGCAAAGTAGCGGAGAATCTTATCCCAATCCTGATAATAGTAGGCTGACCCAAAGTCACCCATATACCACTCATCAAAATTGTTAATCTGCTTATAATTGATATTGCCCCAAAGATTCGTCATGTACGTATAATCAATATTTCTATTTTCCATTCCTTACCTCCTCAGCAATATAATTTTTCTCCAGGTTATTCCAGAATGTCCTCATCCTTAAAATTCCTTTTGGAATATCCAGTGAATATTTGGAATCCAATATTACCGGACCGTCAAAGTCAGCATCCCGCAGAATTTTATATATTTCAGTAAAATCCATATTTCCATAACCCAGGTCATAGTATACTCTCTGCCTGCGTCCATCCTGAGGGAATTCCGGGGATATTGTCTTGTAAACATCCAGTTCATCCTCGAATTTTGTATCTGTAAAGCACACTGCCTTTGCCTGTTTTGCATATTTTTTAAAGTATTCCAGGTAATCCGCATTGGCGATGGAGAGATGTGCCGGATCTGGCGCATAAGAGACAAGACCGGTATCCAGATTTTCCATGAAGGAATCAATCTTGGTTCCCCTGACTAAAGTCCAGTATTCATTGCGGACTGCGAAATGAATCTTGTTTTCCTTGCAGGCTTCTCCGATACGGTTCATACATTCCGCTGCATCTGCCAAAAACTTTTCTTTTTTTCCTTCCTCCCCGTGAAATGCCTGATCCAAAAAACCAATCCCCGGTGTGGGGGATGCCAGCAGTGTGCTGCCTCCCAACTGCACCAGCGCCTCTATGGTGTCTGCCGCATGGTTGTAAAAAGCCTCAAAAAATCTTTCTATGGGAAGGCCTGTCTCAAAAAGACTGTTAAACTGGCTCTGTGCGGAAATGCCAATGGCCTCAACATTTTCAATTCCTTTATTGTTCAGGTATTTCAGATATCCTTCCGGTGAACCGAAACGGGTCTTTACGGATGCCGTACAGATAGGCGCTCCGTTTCGTGACACATTTTCGGTGTTGGGCACCATGGGAATCATCACTGAGGTGAACCCGGCCGCCGCAAACATATCGGTAAGTTCGTCCCAATACCATTTCGCTGCCCTCAAAAAAGCGCCCGGGCCGCTTGTATCAGCATTGACAATCCCAAAACTTGCTACTGCTTTCATCTTTACCATCCTTTCCTAATCCTTATCTTTATCCATACTCTCAACGGTTTCCCTGAGGTTTTTCAGGCTCTCGTCCAGTTTCTGGTATAGTTCCACATAATACGGGTATCGCTCATCATAGATGTCGGCCCACTGCTGAACCGGCTGGATTACTTCCCTCACCTTGATGATACTCTCTGCCGCCTTTGCAAAATCCGGAAACACACCGACCTTATGCCCCACAAGCAGAGCGTCACCCATGGGCACATCCCCGGAGCTGCTGTCCAGAAGATATACAGGAACCCGCAGCATGGATGCCTTGATTTGGCACCATGTACGGCTCTTTGCCCCGCCGCCGCAGATATACAACGCGTCAACTCTTGCCCCAGACTTTTTGATGGTCTCCACCACATGGCGAAGTGCATAGGCAGTACCCTCAAAAACAGCCCTTACAAAATCCCTTCTCTCCGTGTCCATACCCATGCCAATGAACATTCCTCTTGCGTATTCGTTCCAGAGAGGCGCCCTTTCACCCATCAGATAGGGATAAAAGAATAATCCCCCTGCCCCGGGCTGTGCCTCTGACGCCAGTTCATTCAAATAGGTGTAGATATCCATCTGCTTTTCTTTTGCCTCCAGCTTTTCCTGGGCAGCCATTTTATCTATAAACCACTTGATGGATGACCCGGTAGACTGTATAGGCGCATCGAAAATCCAGGGCATTCCCTGAATGGTACAGGGTCTTGTGACTACCGGAACATTGGAGGGGCTCTTTTTTTCACTTCCGGCAAAGACAAGGGATGTTGTTCCCGAGGACTCCCCTGCGTCTCCAAGCTGCTTTAATCCCATGGCATACATGGAAGCCAGAGCGTCGCTGCATCCGGCAATCACAGGCACGCCTTTTGGCAGACCTGTTTCCCGGGCAGCTTCTCTTGTCACAGTTCCGATAATATCGTCAACTGCCTTTAACTCCGGCATCACCTGCTCCAGATCCACCCCTATGATATCTCCGATCTCTTTTGACCATGTCATAGTGCGGATGTCCAGACACTGTGTTCTGGACGCCTGATCCATATCTGTTGTCATGACCCCTGTAAGCTTCATGTTCAAAAAAGAACTTGCCTGTATGTAGTACCTGGTTCTTGCAAACAACTCCGGCTCATGGTTTTTAAACCACAGAATCTTGTTTGGCAGGAAAGAAACTGCCGGCTGCCCTCCTGCAACCGATGTAAAATGCTCCAAGCCCATTTCCTTTACAATCCGGTGCATTTCTCTGCCTGATCTCCCGTCCTGGCATGTCAGGGCATTTCGCAGGGGTTCTCTTTTCTCATCCAACGGCAGCATGGTTACCGTATGAGAACTGATGCCGATTCCCCTGACTCTCTTCATGATGGAATCACCGGCACTTTCTGAGAGCGAGCGGAATATGGCTGCTGCATTTCTCCACCATTCCTGCGGATCCTGTTCCACTGCCCCCGGGCCAGCCTGAATGGTTGTGCTTAACCGGCTTGCCGATGCCGCAACCGTTCCGTCTTCCCCCATCAGAATGGCTTTTATATTCGTCGTCCCGCAGTCCATTCCTATCAAGTAATTTTTCTGTATTTCTCCCAATATCATATCCTCCTGTCAGAAGGGTATCTTAAACTGCCTGGTCCGCGGCAATCAGCGCCTGCATGGCTTCCACTGCCTTCTGGGGCATTGGCTCATAATTGCCCAGGGTTTTTGCAATTACGGTTGTCTGCGCCATTTCATCTGTGTAAACTGCCGCGTGCATAGCTCCCTTCATATCCTTGCCGCAGGAAAACATGCCATGATTTTTGATCAGACATACTCTTCCCTTTTCACCGATTGCCGCTGCCACCTTCTCTGCCACTTCATCGGAACCCGGCATTGTGAATCCAACCACTTTGACCGGTGTAAACTCACACTGAGGCGGTGTAATAGGTTTCAGTTCCGGGTCATCTCCCATGGCGCAGATGGTGGCGTACATACTGTGTGTATGTACTGTGGCATTTACGTCTTTTCTCATGCGCAGAACTGCCGTGTGCATGGGAACTTCGGAGGACGGTTTGTAAGCTCCGTCAATCCATTTATTTGTTCCGTCATCCATCATTTCCACAATGGCAATATCCTCCGGTTTCATCCCCGCATAGGAAATTCCGCTGGGTGTGATTGCAACAATATTGGGATTCTCTGAATCTCTCATTGCGATGTTCCCGGATGTACCGTTGATCAGCTTTTTTTCCACCGCTTCGTTAATGGCAGCCAGCACTGTTTTTCTGATATCTTCATAAATCATACTTCAATCTCCTTATTCGTCGTTTTACTTTTATTTGCGAACCTTCCAGATATACTTTCTCTGTTCCCCTTTCAGATAGGCAAGTATCTCTTCTCCCATCATGGTTCCTGACCAGCCGTCCACATCAGTGGTAAGACCTGCCATGTGCGGTGTGCAGACAACGTTGCGCATTTTCAGCAGAGGATGGTTGGCGGGCACCGGTTCTTTCCAGTAAACATCAATGGCCGCTCCTGCGATCTGCTTATTCTGAAGAGCTTCCACAAAATCTTTCTGGTCAATGACTGCTGCCCTGGCGGTATTGATCACATAGGCAGTTGACTTCATTTTTGAAAACCAGTCTTTATTCACGATCCCTTTTGTCTGGGGCAGTACAGGGAGATGGATACTGATCATATCTGACTGGCTCAGCATGGTATCCAGATCCACTGCCTGCACCCCGTCCGTTTCAATCTTTTCTTTGGGAATATACGGGTCATATGCAAGGATTTCCATTCCAAAAGCTTTGGCTCTGACTGCAACTTCTCTTCCGATGGCACCATAACCTGCAATTCCCAGTTTTTTGCCATACAGTTCAAACCCAATACCATAATCCATAAACGGATGGTTTTCATCCAAGGGACCAAAGGTTACATTTTTCACATCCGGCACATCATAAATATCTTCCATGGGTTCACCCACATGTTCGCCTCTGGACAATCCGGTACTGCTCAGGGTTAAATTTCTGGCGGCTGCAATCATCAGCCCCATATTAAACTCAGCCACAGCCACACGGTTTCTTCCGGGTGTATAGGAAAGCTCTATTCCCGCCTCCTGAATGGCCTCATGATCCACGGTTGCCGGTGTTCCTTTTGCTACACCCATAAATTTCATACCGGATGCAGCCCACTCCCTGATCGTTTCCCCTCCGGCATATTCGTCGCCGAGCACCACCAGCTCATGTCCTTTACACTCTTCCCGTGTCATTTCTTCTGTGACATTACCCTTTCCATGTTTTAATTCACCGCAGACAGTGATATCACACTGTTCTTTGACAGACTGGAGAATCTTCTCCGGAATCGGTGTACAAAGTGCAAGTTTCTTTTTCATTTGGTATCTACCTCCAATTTTTATTCATCTACTCTCGATGATTCTCAATCATCCGGTTGTCTTCTTTGCTTTCCAGGCAAATGCCAGTACAGCGGAACCTGCCATACCCACCGCCGCGATCAGATACACATTGGCTGTTGCCGCTTCTCCAAACAGTATCTTTGAACTGCCATTCAACACGGCCGGAGATATAAACTGCCCCAGGCTCATTGCGCTGGTGAATATGGCGGATGCCATGGCCGTTGCCGCCGGCGGTACTGCGTTGGCCACATTGACCATCCCTGTGGGAATAAAAACCCCCTGGGAAAAGCCACAGAACAAGGCTCCCAGAACCAACATTTTCATATCAGCGGGAAACAGGCTTAAAAGCACTGCGCCCACAGTAAAGCTGAGCATGGCAACAGGCATTGTATACTTCTTTGTAATCTTTGTGATTCTTCCAAGCATAAGACCTGCGGCAATCTGTATCCCGGAAAAAAACCCGGTCAGCATCCCTGACACTGCCGTATTTCCTTTTAATGCCCCGCCGATATGCATGGAAATATTGGTTGTAAAGGCAATGAGAAATAAAAATTCCAGAAAAGCAAACAGGGACGCAGTAAAGACTTCTCCGTTCAGGCGTATCTTTTCCTTTTCTTTCGCTTTTGCTTCCGGCGCTTCTGGAAGACAGACCGCGATCAATATCAAAGACAGAAATCCTATTATGTTGATCCAATAAGAATTTTTAAACGCGGACATTCCCAGCCACCCTGCTGCCGTAGTGATGAACACCATCCCGGCTCCTATGCTGGCCGCCTGGATTCCCATAACAGAAACCCTCTCATCTCCTTCAAAGAAATCCGCAACCACCGCTGTGTTCAGCGTTGTGGACAATCCCAATGAGATTCCGTAAACCATTCTCGCCCCAAAAAGGAGAGGAAAGTAATCAGCCCAAAAAGGGACGATCCCGCTGACTCCTGCCACAAGGCTTGCCAAGAGCAGAAGCTTTTTTTTGCTGACCTTCACTGCCAGCCAGCCAGAAGCCAATGCCACTCCAATGGATATCAGCGAAGGCGCCGTGACCAGCATCTGCACCAGGCTCACAGGAACTCCCTGATAATGTTCAGATATCTGACCCAGGATTGGCGATACACTAAACTGCAGCCCCTGGATAAAGGAAATACATACAACCGCGACGATAATTTTCCATTTTTTTCTCTTATTCATGAATTTTTCTCTTCTTAATATGCCTTTTCAAGGATTGCCAATATGTCTTCTTTTGTGATGTCCTGGCGAGGGTTAAAACCAAGTACAGGCTCTCTCAGAACATCTTCGGCAAGCATATCAAAGTCTTTTTTCTGTATTCCCTGCTCAGATAACGTCCTGATCTTCAGCCTGGCTGTCAGCTTTTTCAATTCCTCCGCAAACAGATGAGAATCTTCCTCGGGATTTCCGCTTACCGGAAGGTCTATTGCCTTTGCAAGCTCCGCCATCTGTTTTGGACAGCTCTCTGCGTTATATTCCATCACATAGGGAAGAACAACTGCATTTGCCATGCCGTGAGCCAGTCCAAAGTGTGCGCTTAAGGTATGGGCAATTCCATGGACTAAGCCCAGGTTTGCATTGGAGAAACTAAAACCGGTGATGATACATCCCAGCATCATCTGTTCTCTGGCCTCCATATCCTCACCATTTTCAACCGCTCTTGTTATATTTTGATACAGGATGCGAAGCCCTTCCAGAGCTTGATATTTTGTAAGGGGTGTTGCCATATTGGACAGGTAACTCTCTGCCGCATGGGTAATGGCATCCATTCCCGTGGCCGCAGTTACACCTGCCGGAACCGTTCTGGTAAATTCCGGGTCAGCGATCACATCAGACGCTGTAATCTTGTTGTCTATCACAACGTACTTGATCACTTTTTCCGTATCGATCAATGCGCTGACGTTTGTGATCTCACTGGAAGTCCCTGCGGTTGTGGGAATTGCGATCAGCGGCAGACATGGATGTTTCACCATATTCATCCCCGCATAATCGCTGATCTTTCCGGGATTTGTCATTAACACATTGATGGCTTTAGCGGTATCAATACTGCTTCCTCCGCCAACTGCCACAAATCCGTCCACCTGTGCATTCTTGGCAATGCCGGATGCCTTTTCTACAATTTCATTTGTGGGGTTGGGAATCACGTCGTCGAACACCGTAACCGCCGCCCCTGTCTTATGTATCTGTTCCAAAACTTTATCTGCAATGCCCGCTGCTTTCACCCCGCTGTCATACACCACCATTACATGCTTCAGGCCATATGCGTTTATCAGTTCAGGAAGTTTTTCTGCTGCGCCTCTTCCAAATTTAATATTGCTCTTTACAAAGAAATCAAAACTCATACTTCTCCTCCCGTTATTCGATTTGTCTATATCTTACAGGTTCATATTATCGTGTCCCGGTTTTCTTCTCAAATCATGTTTTTCCGCTATTAAGAGGAAAACAAATCCGGTTTCCAGCTTCACTTTTGGCCAAACACGCTCTAGCCATTGGTGCCTCGATTTGATATAATTCTCATAAGGAAAAACAGATAGACAAATCATAAAAAGAAAGGAGCTTTCCTGCATGGATACTTTGACTCTCTCCCTCCGTCAGAGAAAGATTCTGCACATACTTCAAAATCAAAATTCCTATATTACAGGAAAGAAGATTGCCGAAGACCTGGATGTCTCTTCCCGGACCATCCGCAACGATATTCAGGAGCTGAATCATTTTCTGACTGCTTATAACACACATATTCTTTCTGAACAGAGCAAGGGATATCTTTTATATACAGAGGCTCCGGATAAGTTAAAAGAATTGAATGGAAACGACACTGTTTTTTTTACCAAAGAAGACCGCATGCGTTACCTGGCATTTCAGCTCTGCCTATCCGGAGAACCGCTGAACCTGTTTGATCTGGAAGATGAGATGTTTGTCAGCCACACCACATTAATGTACGATCTCCATGCATTAAAACGGAAATATACATTGGCAGAACCTCATATTGAACTGATCCAGCATAAAAACACCATTTCCTACGAAAAAAACGAGTATAAAATCCGTGCGGTACTCTTAAATCTGTTTCATGAAGACTGGGATTACAACGCAAAGGGAAATGCCTATTATGGTTATCATTTTCTTGATGAACAGATTATGGACTTTTTGCTGGATATCGTTCCTTTTCATCTCCACCGCTATCACATCCGGATGGAAGACCCCAGTCTGGTTGCACTTGAACTTTCTCTGGCTATTATGTACCACAGGATCATGTCAGGATACCGTCTTCCTGAAACTGCTCCTGTTCCCATGACAAACACAGCAGCCTATCTGGTTACCAGGGATTTGTTTACGGATTTGGAAAAGAAGATGCACTGCAGCTTTCCCACTGCAGAGAGAGATTTTATTTATCATTTTATTTCACAGGCTATCCTGTTAGATGAATCTTTGATTTCAGAGGGAAATGCAGAATTTTATATCGGACCTATTACCATTGAAATGGCAGACCGCTTTCTTGCAAGAATTAAAAGAGTTTTTACAATTGACTTTTCAGATGACAGGGAATTTTATATTACCTTGCTGCTTTATCTGCGCACACTGCAAGGCAATCACTGTATTTTCTATGCACAGGGAAATGCAAATACCACCAAGAAGAACCTGCTTCCGGAATTTGAGTTTGCCTATCTGTTTCAGGATATTGCTTTTGAGTGTATGGGACGCCGTCTGACCGAGATAGAGCTGATCAATCTGGCCTTTTGTCTTTCGGGAGCATTAGAATACCATTTTACGGTTCACCCGGAAAAGAAAATCAACACTGTGATCTGCTGTCATATGAACATGACTACAACATGGGCTATAAAACGTAAAGTCCTGGCAATGTTCGGCAGTTATCTAGAAGTTACGGACCTGCTTCCTGTAAATTCCAAAAGTACCTTTGATTTTTCCCGGACAGACCTTGTGTTGACCACCGTGAAAAAAAAGATCAGTGACAACGCTGCCACCAGAACCATTTACCTTGACAGCTTTGTAAACTTTTCTTCCTCCTCTTTTCAGAATGATATTAAAATGCTGGCAATGCGCTCTCTGTGTCCTCAGCCGTCTGCTCCCACTGAAAGTCTCTTTCAAAATGCTTACTGGCATGGGAACAAGGACCTTACCGAGAGATTTCCCATTATAAAGGAGATGATGTCCGACTTTATCCGGGATGATATTGCTTCTGAAAAGCATTTACTGGAGATTCTAAGCCGGGAATCTGTGTCTTCCTTCGCCATTGAAAACAACATTGTCTTTCTGTACTCTGTTGTTCCGGCACAGGAAACCAAACTGTCCTTTATGACTTTATCACACCGTATTGTCTGGAACACGAAAAAGATCCAGATGGTGATTATGGCAGTTTTTTGCAAGGAAGACCGTAACCTGCTCTTTTACTTAAACAATTTATTCTATCACAGCCATGATTTTGAAGCTTTTAAAATACCACAAAACGAATCCGAAAAAAATGATTTTTTCCGTTTATCCGGTGTTTAAATTATATCTGATTTTTGCCAAAGGAGCCTGCCATGCCAGTTATCTATTACACCTATTATACCCCTGTCTCAGATTCCGTCAGCGCAGTGGAAGCACAGGAACACTCACTGGGAAGGACTCTTCTCCTCACCGGACTTAAGGAGCTGTACCATATTCACTACTCCACAGATAAGTTAGAGGAATCTCTCCTTATCTCCCCGGAGGGAAAGCCTTATCTGGCGGGTCTGCCAGGTATCTACTTTAACATCACCCACTGTCACAGGCTGGTGGCATGTGCTTTTTCCTGCCGTCCCATCGGCATTGACGGGGAATTGCCCGGAGCTTTTGAAAACGCACTGATAAAAAAAGTATTTTCCCCTGAGGAAAAATACTTTTTTTATCAAACAGCCACTACGGCTGAGCTTCGTATTCAATGGTTTTTTAAATTCTGGACTTTAAAAGAAGCTTATGTAAAAAAAACCGGAACCGGTATCAGCATACCTCTTACAAAGCTTACCTTTACCTTTTCCCATATTCCCGCGCCCGATACCATTGGCTGCCCGGACCCTGAAACGGCCTGCAGGCAGTTTGTCTTAAAGACGGGGCATATTCTGTCTGTCTGTTACGAATCTGACTCCGGAGATGAGACAATCTCATTAAACCTTTTATAGCGATCCATTTCCTGTCTGATATACTCAGCATTTTGGGGATCACTTAATTTAGATATACATATTTTGATCATACCCTGTATCTCATTATAGTGCTCATAGATACCTTCCTGTGTATTTCGTGCCCTTCTGATTTCTTCCTCCGGCCAGTGAATGGTCACTTTTTCATCCTTCACGCTCATCTTACCCCAGATTCCGCACACCGGACATTCCACCTCTGTGGTGCCGTTCATATTCAACATGCGGCAATGGCACACAGGGCAGGTGCCGTCTTCTTCCGGTTCTCCCACCCAGATATCTGTCTGGCTGTAAGGTTTTCCGATGGACTGGGCCACTGCTTTTCCCAGCGAAGCACATCTCCCCATTAAATCTCTGTCTAACACCGGATGAGCTGTGATTCCCTGTTGGTATGCATCCACATGGCCCACACATTTCTGTACAAAAGAAAAGTCAAACAAATGCAGCATGGGCAGCCCTAATGCCACCCAATTGCGGGTACCTGCACCTCCCACGGAGATATATGCGGAATAGCGGTCCTTGAAATAACGTTCATCCAACAGAGGTTTTCCGGCTGCCGCACGCTTCTTGTTTTCTTCCAGCAGCGACGCGCGGTCATGGGAAGGACAGAGACGATCCATAAAATTTTTAAACTGCCCTACAATGCCAACTGCATACACCGGCGCACCGATAATAATACCGTCACAGTTTAGATAAGCCTCCTCCAGGATGTGGTAATCATCCTTTAAGCAGCATTTGATTTCCACCTCTCCTTTGTCGCGGCAGCGGGAGCAATAATCACATGCATGGCAGTGATCGATCCGCATGGCCATTGTATTGATAAACTCTACCTCCGCCCCTTCTGCCCTTGCGGCAAACAGTGCTTCCTTTACCATAATATCGCACCGCTGGTTTTTCCGGCCGAATGAAATCCCCAATATTTTCATAACTGCTCATTTCCTCTCTTTTCGTTTTTTGTTCCGTATCTGTCTGTTCTATGACATAACATATTTAATACTGATCAATGCAATCTCGTTGGCTGACAACTCTTCATCGACAGCCAGCATACCATTTTGGGTATTTGCCTCCTTTATGGTCAGTTTAGGTTCACAGACCCTGCGAAAATGCCTGATGTCATTTTTTGACAATTCATTTTCATAGCCCATTTCCTTCCAAATACCAAGGACATTGCCATTCCAGTCATTGATACGATTGACTTTTATACAATAGTTTCCTTCCCGCACTCCCTGTAGCTGAAGCTGCAGTTTTAACTTGCACCTGCTCTCGTAATATTTCCACATACTTTCTTTTTCCAGATCCGTCTCAGGCGTAAGATAATAATTATAGTTCAGCTTCTGCTGATTATGGCATACGATCCTGTAATTATCGTGCCCGTCTGTGGTGACCAGATAATTTTTGTCTTTTCCCACAAGGCAGGGAAAAAGGCGGTTCAAAAAATAAAAAGCAAACCCCGAAGGTTTCAAAAATCCATCTTTGGCCAGCAGGCCTCCTCCGCCGAACAACACCTTGGGCGTATCAAAAGACACACACTGTATGTCGCTGCCCACGCTATACGCCATGGACGCAGTCTTGCCCCAGAGATCGATCACGTTTTTTACAATATATGCACCTTTAAAGTTTGTATCATGGATATAATTACGGTCACTGGGTGTCAGATTCCAATGAGTGATATAGACCGGCAGTCCGCCCATTCCGGCAGCAGCTATCACTGCCAGCTCTTTTTCTATCAGATGGACAAACCCGTCGTCATCTGAACTTCGCTTGGCAAAGGTATCCAGTCCGTCCGAACCTCGTTCATAGGAATTATAATATATGGATATAAAATCCGGCTGATACTCTCTCTTTGTCCACATACTCAGAAATTCTTTCCTATCTGCCCGTCCATAATCCATCCGGATTCCATATCCGCCCACCTTAATATCTTTATTGCATTCTTTGATGATCCGGCAGGTAATTTCAAATCTGTCCAGATATTTTTTTCGCTCTATCCTGTCATCCCTGTACGCCTCATTAAACCAGAGTTCAAACCTCCAGTTCTTCAGATTTGTCTGCTCATAGCGCATCCCCAGATGACGTACAAAAACCTTCATGAGTCTTTCCCACTGCTCACTTGTATATTCTGAAAAATGTTTTTTCTTGGTCACTGCCTCTCCAACTGTATAGCAGATAGACACCGGCCTGATGCCTAAATCAATATGCGGCAGCATTCCCTGTTCCAGTACAAAGTCTAAAACAGCATCAATCCTGCTGAAATCATAATGCTCCAAATCCGGCTTAATATAAAAATCTTCCGTGAATATATTCCAAAACCTGATATACTTAAATCCCAGCGTTCTCTGCAGGATCAGTAAATGTCCCTGTACGGACGAGTGCAGCAGATTTTCTGCTTCTCCCAGATTAATGGTATCCCCCCAGTAATTCTGGAACATTTCCTTTTGCTCTACAAAGTATTGGGCCTTACATATCTCAACCTTTTTCTCTTCCCATTCTTCCGGTACCGGAGGTTCGACATCCCCTATGATTTCTTCCACACGCTTTTTCAGCGCAGCCGCTTTCGTAATGTCGTCTTGCATGTTATCTTCCGCCGCAGCCTGTCTGCGGAACTCTGACGGTGTTAATCCGTAACTTTTCTTGAACACTTTATTAAAAAAGGCCACCGAGGTAAAACCGCAGTTGTATGCAACTGCAGTAATGGGGATATCTGTATACAAAAGTTCATCTGATGCATGGAAAATCCTCACATTGGTCAGATAACTGCCAAAAGTCATTCCGTAGTTCTTTTTAAAAAAACGTGACAGGTATCCATTGGAGAGATACAGTTGATCGGAGAGTTCCTTGATGCTGATAGGCTGGGAATAGTTGGAATGGATATACTGGTTAATCTGTCCGATCCGCTCCCCGTAAGGATCCTCATCATCTTCACTGTATTGATAGTCCGTGGAATTCACCATAAAATTTACAGACAACTGATGTAAAACCGCATAGCAGTCCGACATAAAACCAAAGGTATGTTCGTAATCCCGTTTTTCAATATAATGCTTTAGCAGATGCTTGAGAAGCTGCCTCAGTTTATGATAATTTTCATTGTCCGATGCGCTGGAATCACACCAGAAAAAAATATCGGCATTATCCACCTGCCTGCAGGCTTCCTGATAATTAATGCTCAGCTGCATAAGCAGGTAATCTTCAGACTGATTCACCGCATATCGTTTATTGGAATTAATTACGATAACATCCTCTTGGTTTAAATGATATTGTTTTTGCTCCACCTTCACATCCAGTTTTCCTTCCAGAACAAACAAAACCTTGATTTCTGTAAGCACCAATTCCTCATGTCTGGAATTATCCTGGATAGAAAGACTGAACAGTTCTTTTTTCCTCATATATTCTCCAAATCATATTACATAATGAATAGTTTCACGAATGGTTACTTAATTCTGATTGTAGCATATCCCTCAAAATCCACAATGCATTAATTTGTCAAATATTCTATACTTTTCTATACTGTTTGCGGAAAACATCCTGTTTTTATTTCTGGATATATTCGGCTGCACTCATTCCGGCAATACGCCCGCTGTTCACAGCAAAACCCATGGAATTTCCCGGAAGCAGGAACATATAGCTGTCATCATAAATATTGCAGGCATCCGCTCCGGCGCAGTACAGTCCGGGAATGGGCATGAACTCCCTGTCACAGGCTTCACAGTTTTCATTGATACGGACGCCTCCCACAGTTCCGTAACCTCCCGGATGGTGGGCGGCTGCATAAAATGGCGCTTTGAATATAGGCCTTAAATACCGCTTGGCCTTAAAAAATTCTTCGTCCACACTGTCACAGAAGAAATTATAGTCATCTATGGTTTCCTTCAGATTCTCAACATCAATTCCCGCTTTTTCAGCCAGTTCCTCGATGGTATCTGCCCGGAAGAAATTATGGGAACCGTTTTCCATAAGACTCTCAAATCCCTCAAAAAAGTCTGACACATCGGATACATTTGCCACTAAGCTGGTGACATCCACTCCGTGTTTTATGTAATACTTGATGATAGAGGTATCCACAATATTAAATACCACTTTATCCTTTTGATGGTTTGCCAGATTACTCAGATAAGTGCTGTTCTGGATATATTCTTCGTTCATAATGCGCTTTCCAAACCGGTTTACAAGAAGATTCGGCTGCTTGAAAATGTTGGAGACACTGGCATTTGCCGGCTCCCCGCCTCCTAAATCAGCCGCCATCTCGATCCGGATGGGCATCTGGTCAGCACCCGCCTCCCATGCCATACGGATACCATCCCCCACCATACCGGGAACAGCAAAGTTATACACATCTTTTCCGTATTCCAGCCCTGTATATTCTTTGATCATCTCAGTATTTGCGCCTGCGCCGCCTGTACAGATAATGGCTGCGTCACAGCGCACTTCTATCTCTTCATTATTCTGGCCTCTTGCCCGCACTCCCACAACTCTTCCGTCTTCTTTGAGGATTTGTGTTGCGGCTGTCTCCAGAAGTACCGTCACACCCAGTTCCAATGCCTTATTATATAAGGCTCTGTTCATAAAAGAAGCGGCTCTTGGGCCAATTCCTTTATCCGTTTTTACAATATGCCAGGTTGCCTCTGATTGCGGAAAATAACGAAATGCCCCTTCAAATTCTACGCCTATATCTTCCAGCCATTCTATTGTTTCCGCTGACTGGGCAAAATATCTTTTGACTAACCGGGCGTCTACATTGTAATGTGTATAGTCCATAAACATATCAAATGCTTTTTCCACAGTAATATCTATCATCTGTTTTTTTTGATATTTTGTCCCTATTCCCAGTGGCCCCATCCCCATATTTGCCGTACCTCCGATTGTACTGCTTTTTTCCAATACAATTACATCCGCTCCATCCTGAGCAGACTGTACAGCTGCAGATAATCCGGAAGGTCCTGCTGCTATTACACAAATTTGCGTATCATATCTTTTCATTATCTGTTTTCTCCTTTACCATACCCGCTTACCCTGAAGGTGCCCCGGCTGTTACTGCGTCGTCTTTTCACTTTTATTTCATGAACTCTTCCGCCCGGTGACACGCCACCATGTGGTCAGGTTTAATCTCTCGAAGCTCTGGCTCAGTCTCCCGGCATTCCTGTTTTGCATAAGGGCATCTGGCTGCAAAGCGGCAGCATACTTTTGGATCAATAGGAGAAACAATTTCTCCTTTTAACACCATTCTCTCATGCTTATAGTTCACCTTAGGAATGGGGATTGCTGACAGCAATGCCTTTGAATACGGATGAATCGTATTTTTAAAGATTTCGCTGGCAGGACATTTCTCAATCATCTGTCCCAGATACATCACTGCAATATCGTCAGAAATATGTTTTACCACCGACATGTCATGGGTGATAAACATGTAGGTCAGCCCTCTCTCCTCCTGAAGATCCTGAAGCAGATTCAGTATTTGGGCCTGTATAGATACATCCAGGGCTGATACCGGTTCGTCACAGACAATAAACTGCGGATTCAATGATAATGCACGGGCAACCCCGATACGCTGACGCCGTCCGCCGTCCAGTTCATGAGGATATGTCCTCTCCAGTCTTTTTGCAAGTCCTACCAGTTCCATCATCTCCCTGGCCCTGTCGGTAACTTCCTTACCTGACATGGAGCGGTTGTTTACACGGATCGGCTCCTCGATCAACTGGAGAATATTCATGCGTGGATCCAGGGATGCGTACGGATCCTGGAAGATCATCTGAATATCAGAACGATATTTCTCCTTAAATTCTTTTTTGGGCATGTTAGCAATCTCTGTTCCGTCGTAAAAAATCTGCCCATCTGTTGGATCATGGAGTCTCATCAGGGTTTTTCCAAGGGTTGATTTTCCGCAGCCTGATTCTCCAACGATTCCAATGGTTTTTCCTTTTTCGATGTTAAAAGTCACATTATCAACCGCATGAAGTGTCCCTCTGGGGGTAGAAAAATATTTTTTCAGGTTCTTTACTTCTATGATATTTCCCATCTATTCTTCCTCCCATCCTTCTGTATATTGACAGCACTTTACTTCATGAACGGCATCCAGCCTCACCCTTTGAGGGTCGCATTTTTTACAGCAGTCTTTTCTTTCCTCACAGCGCTGGTAAAAGCTGCAGTATTCAGGAAGATCTGCCGGATTGGGTACTAGACCCTGAATCACATGCAGCCGCTTTACCTCCTCCTCCAGGGATGGAATAGACCGGTATAACGCCTTTGTGTACGGATGTTTTGCCTTGTTAAATATATCTTCCACTGTGCCGTACTCCACAATTTCACCGGCATACATGACTGCGCAGTAATCACACATCTCCGCCACAATTCCCAGATCATGGGTGATCAATATCATGGATGTGCCGTTGACATCCTGCAGTTCCCGCATCATATCCAGAATCTGTGCCTGTATGGTCACATCCAGGGCTGTTGTGGGTTCATCCGCGATCAAAAGATCCGGTTTACATGCCAGCGCAATGGCAATGACAATACGCTGCTTCATGCCCCCTGAAAACTGGTGAGGGTAATCTTTATACCTGTCCCGCCCGATTCCCACCATTGCCAGCATATCCTGGGCCCTTTTCAAGGCGTCGGCCTTGGAGCAGCGGTCATGCAGATAAACAACCTCTGCAATCTGCTCTCCTACGGTCTTCACCGGATTCAGCGCTGTCATTGGGTCCTGAAAGATCATACTGATTTGTTTTCCGCGGACTGCACGCATTTCTCTCTCGCTTTTCTTTAAAAGGTCCTCTCCGTCCAACAGAATAGACCCCTGAATGACGTGTCCCACTTTCGGTGGCAAAAGCCCCATAATGCCGTAAGCAGTGGTGGTTTTCCCTGCACCGGTTTCACCCACCAGGCCCAGCACCTTCCCCTTTTCCAGAGTGATCGTAATATTGTTGACAGCCTCCACTACTGATTCATCTGTTTCATAATGGATGACCAAATCTTTTACTTCCAGTATATTTTCGCTCATATCCACATGCTCCCTATTTCATTTTCGGATCAAACGCATCACGAAGGCCATCACCCATAAGATTAAATGCAAAACAAGTGATCATTATCATAAGCGCCGGGAAAATCATCATATATGGCGCTGTAGTCATGTATGCCTTTCCGTCATTCAGTATCAGTCCCCATTCCGGAGTTGGTGCCGCAAGCCCGACTCCGATATAGCTCATGGAAGACATCAGCATAATGGATGCCGCAAGAAATCCCACAAAGTAAATGACCATAATCCCCACTGTGTTGGGTATCATATGTTTCACGATCATCTCCAGACGGCCCACGCCGATTGCCTCTGATGACTCAATATAATCACTGCCCCGCACACGAAGAATCGCCGCCCGGTTGTTTCTTGCCATTGTAGGCATGGAAGCAAACATAATGGCTGACACTAACTGGGGAATCCCGTTGCCGAGAACTGCTACAATACACATTGCCATCATGATCATAGGTATGGACTGGAAAATATCCATAATACGCATGATCACAGTATCTATTTTCCCGCCGAAATATCCGGCGATGATTCCCAGAAGCCCTCCGCTGAACATTGCCGCCAATGTACAGAAGAATGCGATGAGCAGGCTGTATCTGGCGCCGTAGATACAGCGGCTGAAAATGTCCCGTCCGAAATTATCTGTGCCAAACAGATGCTTTGCACTGGGTTTCTGCAGCATAGCCATGTAATCCTGCACCTGGTAATCATAAGGAGCAAGAAGTGGCGCCAAAATTGCAATCAATACCAATATCACAACAACCACCAGTCCCATCAGTGCTGTGGGATTTCGTTTAAACCGTTTCCAAGATTCATAGAGAGGAGTTGAGTTTACTGTTTTTTTACGTTTTGCGTTTTTTTTCTCTAATTTCTCCATTGCAGGAGTATGCATCTTTGCCATTTCTTTCACTCCTATGCCTTTTTTGCTTTTTTTGCCCCGCCTGAGATAATGGTTGTTTTTAGCCGCGGATCGATCAAAATAAAGCTGATATCCACCAAAAGATTGATAAGCGTCAGGATCAAAGCAAGAATTAACACCCCGCCTAAAACGGACGGATAATTTCTCTGGGTAATTGCATCCACAATATACTTTCCCACTCCCGGAATACTGAACACTGTCTCTATTACCATTCCGCCGCCTATGGCCACACCAAGGTTGCTTCCTATGGACTGTGCCACAGGGATCATCACATTACGCAGCGCATGTCTTTTTATAATATTCGGCTCTGTCTGGCCTTTGGCTCTTGCTGTCCGGATATAGTCTTCGCCCAACACTTCCAGCATACAGGATCTTGTGATACGTGTATAACTTGCAACAGAAGAAAGTCCAATACAAAGCATGGGCAAAATGTAGCCGCTGGCCACCTCAACTCCTGTTGCCGGAAGTAAATGAAGCTGTACTGAAAATATCAGAATCAGAACTAATGCCACTACAAACTCCGGCACCGATTGAAAGAACATGGAAATTATCAGTACCAGGGAATCTGCCCAGGTGTATTTTTTGATTGCGGATATGATTCCAAGGATAATCCCCAGTACAGCGCCAATGGCCACTGCCCCCAAGGTGACGATCATGGATGTGACAAGACGCGGAGCCAGTTCCCGAAGCACCGGTTCTCCTGTTCGGTAGGACTTCCCGAAATCCCCCCGGCATACACCGGTTATATAATTTACATACTGTACAACCACAGGCTTATCCAAACCTAATTCTTCCCGCTTTGCTTCCATCTGTTCTTCCGATGCTGAGTTTCCCAGAATCTGACGAACGGGATCTCCCGGGGTAAAGGTTTTTAAAGTGAATATGATTGCAGACACCCCCAGCATAATGGGGATCAACAAAGCAATTCTTTTTAATACATACTTTATCATTGTCTTTCTCCTGTTAAATACAAGTGCCCTTATTTATAGAAATCCGTAATACAGGTGAATCCTCTTTCCAATGTGTTATAACCTTTCAGACCTTTTGCTACAATGGCTGCTTTTATTTCCGGATAAAGGTTTGCCTGAATGCAGTCACTCTTCATAATGTTTTCAAGTTCCGCCAGTTTTTCTTTTGCAATCTGCGGATCTTCTGCTGCGATAATATCCTTGCGCAGAGTATCTATCTCATCAGTAGTCACCTTCGGTCCGCCTATGGCAAATCCGGCTTCAATGGTTCCTTTATCCAGAGAAGTAATAATAGAAGGATTTCTGTTATCCATAATCCAGCCGATCGTGATCATGTCATAGTTTCCGGAAAATGCATCACTAATGAAGGACGCTGTATCAGGAGTGTTTAATGTGAGATTGATGCCTGCTGCGCGGCAGTTCTCCTGGATGACCGTGTACATCGGGATAAGGTCTGCAGTTCCAAGAATAGTTAAATCAATCCCATTTGCATAGCCTGCTTCCGCCAGTAAAGCTTTCGCGCCCTCCACATCCGGTTTTCTCTCTTCCTTAGTGTAAGTCTCATTAAAGTAATAACTTGAAGGAGATGCAAATCCAAGGGCCTGTTCTGCTGTTCCCCCTGTTCCCACCATTGCAAGGGCCTCATAGTCAATGGATTTCATGATGGCTTCCCTGATGTTTTTGTCTGCCGTTGCTTTTCCCTCTGTCATGTTGAACCACAGATGAGTAACCTGTCCGAAATCATAGATGACAACATCTATTTTTTCATCCTCTGTATAAGTCACCGCCTGGATAACCGGCATGTCCACTGCCACCTGTGCGTCCCCGGAGTCTACAGCCAGTTTTCTTGCTGCCGCATCATTGGTGAAGGTACATTCAATCCTTTTGTAATATCCTTTAAAGTCTTTATCCCAGTAATTTTCGTTGCGCTCTAAGATAATGGATTCTCCGCTCTTCCATTCAACAAAACGGTATTTGCCGCATCCGATCACCGGATTGCTCTGTACCGCCTCCAAACCGCCGGCCGCTTCTACTTCCGCCTGGCTTACAATACCGAAGTTGCCCCAGGCAAGCATGGCCAGTAAGTCAGGAGCTTTCTGTGTAAACTCAATGACAACCGTAGACTCGTCTTCCGCCACAGCTCCCAGTATAAACTGTCCGGTATCTGTATTGGCACTGTACTCTCTCCAGATTCCCACTGTATATACCACGTCATCCGCTGTCATGGTCTGACCGTTTGTATATACAACATCGTCTCTTAACTTGAATCTGCAGTGGGTATCATCCACCCATTCCCATTCTGTTGCCAAAGCAGGAATCACTTCACCATTTTCATCAACTGCAACTAAACGATCCATGATCGCATCTGCAATATAGACAGATTCATTTTCAATTTTCCCGGCAGGCGCACCCCAAAGTGTGGACGGTTCGGATGCAAGCACGATCCTGATCGTCTCATCTGTCACCTCTGTATTGGGGGCATCCACATTTGCCTCAATAAACTGACCGTTTCCTTCTGTCTTTTCCGTCTCTGCCTTGTCAGTATCTGTATCTGTTTTCGCTGCCGGAGCCGAATCTGACGAATCAGTTCCTCCCCCGGACGAACATCCCATAACCGTACATGCCATAGCTGCCGCCAGAAACATTGCCATAAACTTCTTACCTTTCATTTCATTTCCTCCATCGCTTTATTTTTATATGTATTGTAACACCCATGTAACTGCTGCTCTTTCCTTTTCTAAATGTGATTATAGTCCTTGAGTCACCTTCTGTTTTTACTCCCGGACTTCAGGTCAAAATAGTTTACATTTTATGACCTATTTCGACATTTTCGGATATTTTTCAGCACATCTGAATGATATCCCAGTGCTCCGCCAGTTTCCCCTCTTCCACCCGGTAGGTATCAACCACCCGGCATACAGTCTTTCCGCCGGCATCCACATTTTTTAAATACACTGCAATCATATTGTCTTCCTCTATCGTCCTGACAATCTCAAGATGAAACTGAGGGTCACTGATGAACTTATCTGCAAATGCCTTTTTCAAAGCCTCTCTTCCCTGTGCTACTCCCGGATTATGCTGTATGTAATCTTCCTTTACATACTTGTCAGCACATTTGATCCTATGTTCATTGAAAAATTCCCGGTAAAAATTGTAAATCAGCTCCTTGTTCGTCATCCCGGCCTCCTGCTCTTTGACAATACCTTTTTATTTTTTAACTGCGGCTGCCCTGGCTGCGGAAATCACAATATTTCCTTTAATCTCAGAAACTGGTGCCCCCCTGGAACAGTCACAGACAATGCTGTTGAACCCCTGGAGCATGGGACCATACACATCTGCATGTCCAAACTGCTGAATCAATTTTACAGCAGTATTCCCCACATTGAGATCCGGCCAGATCAATACATTGGCTTTTCCTGCCACTTTGCTCTCTCTGTTCACCTTCTTCTCTGCAACGGAAGGTACGATCGCCGCATCTAGCTGAAACTCACCGTCAATAGACAAATCCGGCCTCAGTTCCTTTGCAATCTTCAGAGCCTCCACTACCTTGTCGACCAATTCTCCCTCTCCGCTTCCCAATGTGGAGTAACAGATCATGGCACATCTCGGTTCCCATCCCAGCAAATCTTTCACTGTATCACAGGCTGAGACTGCAATGTCTGCCAACTGTCCGGCATCCGGGTTGGTGCACACGGCACTGTCGCCTATGGCCAGAAAAGAACCCTCGCTGCCCTCATACCCCGGAATATCCGCCAGACCAATACTGGAGATAGTTGTGATTCCCGGTTTCAGCCCAATGATCATCTGCCCTGCCACAAGCACATCCCCTGTGGTATTGTCAATACCTGCAAACGTCACATCCGCCTCTCCTGCTGCCTGCATGACCATGGCATAATATAATGGGTTCTGCATACGCCGATTCAGTGGTTTTTCCTTCAGCTTTGTATCAGGTTTTGCCACATATTTTGAAATCAGTTCCGCCTTATGGGCCTCCTCAGAAATGTCTGCGAAAGTGAATACGTTTTCATCATATCCTCTTTCTTTTGCAAGAGCCCTTAACTCCTCTTCATCCCCTACAAGAATGGGAATGATATATCCATCCCGGCCTGTCTCATAGGCGGCCTGCATCATCTTTTCATTGGCCGCTTCCGGAAATGCCACTTTTTGCGGATTCTCTTTTGCCTTTGCATAAACCATATCCAACAGATTCATCTTACTCTCTCCCTTCTGGTGACCATACCGGCTCCCCGGTATATATTTTTCCTTCTTCTACTCCGTCCAGCACCCGAATGACTCCTGCTGCCATGGCTTCTAACTCAAACTCACCGGGATACGCAGAAACCGGCGCAATCCAGGAACAGGTTTCTGTGATTTTTTCCACTAAATCTTTATTATGTACGATTCCTCCGCCGAGAAGAATGCCGTCCACATCACCCTGCAGAACCCCTGCCATAGCTCCTATATACCGAATGATCTGATATATCATGGCATTCCAGACAAGTTCTGCCTCTTTATCACCTTCTGCCGCTCTTTTGGTCACTTCCAAAGCATCCGACGTGCCAAGATGGCTTACAAAACCTCCGGTCTTGGTGCATAAAGACTTTACCTCTCTCCTGTCTTCTGCGGCCCCGCATAACTTTTCCACCTCAATCACCGGCACTGTACCGCACCGGGTGGGCGCCATGGGTCCGTCACCTCCCACAATGTCATTCCCGTCAATCATTCTTCCCTTTTGGTGGGCTGAAATGGAGATTCCGCCGCCAATGTGGCACACGATATAATTTTTATCTTCATACCTCCAGCCGTGAGAATTGCTGTGACGGATTGCGGTTTCCTTTAAATTCAGGGCGTGGAGATGTACATTTCTGTATACCCCTTTGATTCCGGTCATTCTTGCATATAATGTCAGTTCATCTGTGTCCGGCGGATTCACAACAAAACACGGCTTCTGAAATTCCGACGCAAATTCATTGGCGATCTGGGACCCAAGCTGGGCCGGATGTGCCACTCCATTAGCCCCTCTCACCGCATGTTCCAACAGCGTCTCATTTACTATGTAAGTTCCCCCTTCCACTGCCATCAGACCTCCGCCCCGGCCCACAAACGCATCTATTGTCCGCAGGTCCATATGCGCATCCTCCAATGCCTGCAGTATGGTTTCTTTCCTGTAGGAAAGTTGGGAACTGATGGTGGGAAATTCTTTTAACTTCTCCGCGTCATGTGATACATTTACCGTAAATAATTCTCTCTCCCCTTCAAAACAGCCTACTTTTGTCGATGTAGAACCGGGATTAATTGCCAATATACGATATGCCATTCTTTTACCCAGGGAACATCCCTTTTCCTTTCATAAATTTATTTGTCAATTTATTTGTGACCGGGACTCTGCCATTTTCTGTCCCGCAAATACGACAATTTCCATAAATTTATTGTATCTGTTTCACCTTTCCTTTACTTTTTCTAAATTCGCTTTAATCCTTGCTGATTTTTACTTTCTTCCTTCCGAAACAGATTTTCTTTGGCAAACAGGTCAATTTTATGCATGAACATTAACCTTTTTTCATATCCTGCAATTTAAAAGCCTGGTAGAAGCGGACCGCATTTTTTCAAAAAAGGGATTGACATTTCTTTTTTTTCGTGCAATACTACTTACCATAAAGCAAAGGCGCTTTGGGTGAATATCATCCAAAGCGCTTTTTTGCGTTTAAATTGAAAGGAGTGCTGTGGATATGTCAAGAGATATTCCTACACTATATGGAAGCCTTGTCTTCAGTGACAAGGTGATGCGGAACAAACTGCCGAAGGACGTATATAAAGCCCTTCACAAAACAATCCAAAACGGAACCCATCTGGAACTGGACGTTGCCAATTCCGTGGCAGTAGCCATGAAAGAGTGGGCTGTGGAAAACGGAGCGACACACTTTACCCACTGGTTTCAGCCCATGACCGGTTATACTGCGGAAAAACACGACAGCTTCATCTCCCCCAACGGAAACGGAGAGGTCATCATGGAATTTTCCGGCAAAGAGCTGGTAAAAGGAGAGCCTGACGCATCCAGTTTCCCCTCCGGCGGCCTTCGCGCCACCTTTGAAGCCAGAGGCTATACAAACTGGGACCCCACGTCACCGGCTTTTATTAAAGATAATACACTTTACATACCAACAGCATTCTGCTCTTTCAGCGGAGAGGCACTGGATAAAAAGACCCCGCTCCTCCGTTCCATGGAGGCACTGAACAAAGAGGCTGTAAAAATGCTTCATCTTCTGGGAAATACAGAAGTCACAAGCGTCTCAACAACCGTCGGCCCGGAACAGGAATATTTCCTGGTACCCAAAGAATTATACGAAAAACGGCGTGACCTTATCTTTACAGGAAGAACCCTGTTCGGCGCTCCTGCACCAAAAGGACAGGAGATGGAGGATCACTACTTCGGAGCTTTAAAGCCCAGGATCGCCGCCTACATGCATGACCTGGATGAAGAGCTGTGGAAGCTGGGCATTCCCGCCAAGACAAAACACAATGAAGTGGCACCTGCCCAGCATGAGCTGGCACCTGTCTTCGACACCACAAACGTTGCTGTTGACCACAACCAGCTCACCATGGAGATCATGAAAAAGACAGCGGAAAAACACGGCCTTGTGTGCCTGCTCCATGAAAAACCTTTTGACGGTATCAACGGAAGCGGCAAGCATAACAACTGGTCTATGTCCACCAACACCGGAACCAATCTGCTGGAGCCGGGCAGGACACCTGCCGAAAACATTCAGTTCCTGGTATTCCTCATGGCTGTCATAAAAGCTGTGGATGATTACGCAGACCTTATGCGGGTATCCGCTGCCAGCGCAGGCAATGACCATCGTCTGGGCGGCAATGAGGCACCTCCGGCTATTGTCTCCATCTTTATTGGTGATGAGCTGGAAAGCGTCCTTAAGTCCATTGAGGAGGATGCTTACTTTGGAAAGGCGCATCCGGTACAGCTAGAGACAGGTGCTCATGTACTGCCTCACTTTACCAAGGATACCACCGACAGAAACCGCACCTCACCTTTTGCCTTCACCGGCAATAAATTTGAATTCCGTATGCTGGGGTCCGCGGCGTCTGTCGCAAATCCCAATATGGTACTGAACACAGCGGTGGCAGAGGCGCTTGCACAATTTTACGGTGAATTAAAAGATACTGCCCCGGAAGAAATGGAACACGCAGTACATGAAATGATAAAACGGGCTATTAAAAAACATAAAAAAGTAATCTTCAACGGGAACGGATATACAGAAGAATGGGTAAAAGAGGCCAAAGCAAGAGGCCTTTACAACCTGGTTTCCACACCGGAAGCCCTTCCCCGATTTATTGCTGACAAGAATCTGGATCTGTTTATCAAACACGGCGTATTTACAAAAGAAGAGATTTTATCACGATACGAGATCCTTCTGGAAACTTACTCTAAGACAGTTGCCATAGAGTCCAAAACCATGCAGGAAATGCTCACAAAAGATTTCCTTCCGGCAGTCAACAGCTACGCTGCTTGTACCGCTAAAAATGCCGCGGATAAAAAAGCCCTGGTTCCGGGACTTTCCACTGCTTCGGAAGAAGCACTGGTAACCAGACTGACTGAGCTGTCTAATGCCATCACTTCCGGGACTGCTGTCTTAAAAGAGGCTACTGCCCGGGCAGAGTCCGTGGAAGATATGCAGGAACAGGCTGAACAGTTCCTCACAAAGGTTCTCCCTGTCATGGATGAGCTGAAGCTGGCAGCAAATGAAGCCGAGACAAAAATTCCGGATGAATATCTGCCATATCCAACCTATGACCACTTATTATTCTACGTCTAAGGAGACGTTCCATGGAATTACAGTCAGATTTTGATATAAAAGAAGCCTGCGGTGTATTTGGTATTTTCAGCCCTAAGGAGGAGGATGTGGCATCTTCCATTTATTACGGGCTTTGCTCCTTACAGCACCGGGGACAGGAGTCCTGCGGTATAGCTGTCTGCGATACCAAAGGACCCAAAGGCAATATGAATGCACACAAAGGGATGGGGCTGGTAAGTGAAGTCTTTAAGGAAGAAATCCTGGAAAACCTTCACGGAAATCTTGGTATCGGCCACGTCCGTTATTCCACTACAGGGGCTGCCACATTGTCAAACGCGCAGCCTCTGGTACTGAATTATATAAAGGGAACACTTGCTCTGGCCCATAACGGGAATCTGGTAAACACTCAAGACCTCAGGTGTGAACTGGAAAAAACCGGAGCAATATTCCATACAACCACGGATTCGGAAGTGATTGCTTACTGCATCGCCAGGGAAAGAGTCAACACACACAATGTGGAAGAAGCGATTCTGCATACGGCAAAGAAAATACGCGGCGCCTATGGACTGGTCATCGCCAGTCCGCGCAAGCTCATAGGTGTCCGTGACCCTCTTGGTCTCAAGCCGCTCTGCCTTGGCAGGCGAGACACCTCTTATATTATCGCTTCCGAGAGCTGCGCCCTCTCTGCAATCGGCGCAGAATTCATCCGTGATATCCGCCCCGGTGAAATCATCACCATAACGGCGGATGGTATCACCTCCAACTGCCAGCTTTGTCAGGAGACTCATGCACACTGCATATTTGAGTACATCTATTTTGCACGGCTGGACAGTACCCTGGACGGCATTAACATCTACGATGCCCGTATCCGCGCAGGAGCTGCCCTTGCGGCAGCATATCCCGAGGATGCCGATCTTGTGACCGGTGTCCCTGATTCCGGGATCCCGGCGGCAAAAGGCTATTCGGAAGCATCAGGGATTCCATTTGCATTAGCCTTTTACAAAAACAGCTATGTGGGAAGAACCTTTATCAAACCGACACAAAAGGAACGTGAACTAAGCGTCCGGCTGAAATTAAATGTTTTAGAACCTGTTGTCCGCGGCAAACGTATTATTCTTGTTGACGACTCCATAGTCCGCGGAACAACCATCGCGAACCTCATCCGTATGCTGAAAAATGCCGGAGCTAAGAGTGTTCATGTCCGTGTCAGTTCTCCACCGTTTCTGTATCCTTGTTACTTTGGAACAGACATTCCATCCAATAAACAGTTGATTGCTTCTTCCCACACGGCTGATGAAATCTGTGCCATGATCGGTGCTGACTCCCTGGGTTATATGAACACCCGCGATCTGCAGTCCATGGCGGGTAATCTGCCGCTGTGCAAAGCCTGCTTTGACAGCCATTATCCAATGGATATCACAGGTCATACAGCGGACAACAAACAGTAAAAGTTTTCTTTGCGGGCTTCCCGCTGCTGTCAACAGTAATTGCGGAGATGCACGGCCATATCCCATGGCCGCCATTTTCCGATTACATATATCACATTTTTCTTTATGCAAAGGTGCGTATTTTCAGAGTCTCCCATAACTCTTAAATACGCACCTTTTTTGTTTTATTCTGGGAAGGAAAATGTAAAAACTTGAAAAAGGAAGGAGATATTTTTATGAGTGATTTTTCATCTGTAAACACGATTTGGGTGCTTTTAGGCGCTGCGCTGGTCTTTTTTATGCAGGCCGGTTTTGCTATGGTAGAGACCGGCTTTACCAGGGCCAAAAACGCCGGCAATATTATCATGAAAAACCTGATGGACTTCTGTATCGGCACACCTGCTTTCTGGCTGGTTGGATTTGGAATCATGTTTGGCACCGGCAGCGGATTTTTCGGTTCCGTAGCAGGTATTGCCTCAGAATCCAACTATGGCGCGGCAATGCTTCCCGACGGTGTTCCATTCTGGGCATTCCTGATCTTTCAGACTGTATTCTGCGCAACATCCGCAACGATCGTATCCGGTGCCATGGCTGAGAGGACCAAGTTCTCATCTTACTGCATTTACAGTCTTCTCATCAGCCTTGTTGTATATCCCATTTCCGGCCATTGGATCTGGGGCGGCGGCTGGCTGGCTGAAATGGGATTTCACGATTTTGCCGGCTCCTGTGCTGTTCATATGGTAGGCGGTGTGGCAGCCCTTGTAGGTGCCAAAATTCTTGGTCCCCGTATCGGAAAATACTCCAAGAGCGGCAAATCAAGAGCCATTCCCGGTCACAACCTGACAGTGGGTGCTCTTGGTGTGTTCATTCTCTGGTTCTGCTGGTTTGGATTTAACGGTGCTTCCACTGTATCTATGGAAGGCGATGCCATTGTATCTGCCGGCAAAATATTCGTCACCACCAACCTGGCCGCAGCAGTAGCCACCATTACGGTTATGGCTATTACCTGGATACTGTATAAAAAACCTGATGTATCCATGTCCCTGAACGGTGCTCTGGCAGGACTTGTGGCCATTACGGCAGGATGTGACACTGTATCCCCCACATCAGCCGCCATCATAGGTATCCTGGCTGGATTTGTTGTTGTATTCGGTATTGAATTTATTGATAAGATCTGTAAAATTGATGACCCTGTTGGTGCCGTAGGCGTACATGGCATGTGCGGTGCACTTGGTACCCTCTGTGTCGGCCTTTTTTCAGACGGCACAGGCACAGATGCAAAAGGCCTTTTCACTGGCGGCGGTTTTCATCAGTTGGGCGTACAGTTTGTTGGATTTATCGCAACTGCGGCCTGGGTAGCAGTAACTATGGTCATCATATTCCAGGTGATCAAACACACAGTCGGGCTTCGCGTATCTGCCGATGAAGAAATCGCCGGCCTGGACGTAAGAGAACACGGCCTGGCAAGCAGCTATGCCGACTTTGTGACACAGGATTCTATGGGTTCTGTTCCAAACGTCATGGGCACAACAAAGAACTATACGCCGGCATCAGAGGGCGCATCTGCCACTCAGGCACCTGCCGAATTTTCCCAGGATGTACCAAAGGAAGGCAGCCCCGCAGTTCACAAGCTCACTAAAATAGTTATCATCACAAGACGCAGCAAGCTGGAAGATTTTATGCACGCAATGAACGAAATCGGAGTGACAGGTATTACCATCACAAATGTACTTGGCTGCGGAGTCCAGAAAGGTTCCACTACCTATTACCGAGGCGTTGAGATGGATATGAACCTTCTTCCAAAGGTCAAAATAGAAATCGTGGTCAGCCTTGTACCTGTCCAGAAGGTTATTGATACTGCAAAAGCCATACTCCAAACCGGACAGATCGGAGACGGGAAAGTATTTGTATATGATATAGAAAATGTAGTAAAGATCCGTACAGGGGAAGAGGGGTTCCTTGCACTGCAGGACACTTCTGCTGAGGAATAAATCCACTAGGAAATAAGAAGTACCTCATCTAAAGGTTTAAAAAAAGCTCCGCCGGTTAGTTCACAACCGGCGGAGCCTCTTTTTTCACTTGCTGCTTTAAATTTTCTTACTGTTACTGTATGTCTTATTAATATCAGCGAAGTAAACTTGCATTCCTGCTGAGCAGTTACCTTCGTTGTCAGTCAGCCATCGTCACTCAGCGTCTGCTATCTGTTATTCGTTTTCTTTCTCTTTGCAGAAAGCAACACTGTAAACACAGCACCTGCGGAGAGAACAGCCAGCATCAGATAGCCTGCCATGTTCATGGTATCTCCCGTCTTTGGAACTGTCTTGGTCAGTTTCTTGAATGTAACAGATATCTTATGGTTTGCGCTTACATCTTCAAATGTATACTTACTGTTTTTCACTGTAACTGCCTTGCCGTCCACTGTCACCTGGGAAATCTGGTATCCTTTGTTCGGTGTGATGGTGAATGTGGCGTCATTGCCCTCCATAACCTTTACGCTGCCGGAAGGAGAAATCTTGCCGTTGGAACCGGCGGATGCAGTGATCGTATACTGTTCTTTTACACTGAACGGCACTGTTATTGTCTTCTTCTCAGCAGTCATAGCTGTCCAGCCTTTTTCTGTATACTCTTCCAATCTGAAAACTACCTGAAGTTCCATTTTACCTGCTTTGTTCAATGTCAGTTTTGCAGTGTACGGGGATTTATTCCAGGTACCCTTTGCAGAGCTTCCCCATTTCCAGCTCTCTGGAACCCATCTGGTATCCTGTCCTTCCGGATTCTGGTTATCTGTGCCGTTTCCGTTAGCTGCCATGTTCACAACAGTGTTTTTGTCATAGACACCGTTTACCTCAATACCGGTCACACTGGAGCCTTCAAACGCGATGATCGTCTTGCCGGATGCACTGCTGCTCACTTTACTCTCCATTGCCTCATCCGGGTTATATTTTACTCTGGTCACAAAAGAGTATCTTGTGTTTGCCTTCAAACCGCTGAAAACTTCGCTGTCCTGCCATTTTCCGGGTGTTCCGTTCTCAAGCATTGCAAATTCCTGTCCGTTCACAGCCCGAAGCGTAATGCTGTTTTCTGTCCTTCCAATGCATACAGGCGCTTCAGGAGCTGCCGCTGCCGCCTTTTTCGTAGTAACCTTCAGACTATCACTGACAGGACCTTCCATCTGTTTGTCCTTGTCGAATTTGACACGTGTGACAAATTCATATTCTTTACCTGCTGTAAGTCCCTTAAATTGTCCTATGTTGTTCCAACTGATGGTGCCGCCTTCCAGATATACGCCGTACTCCAGATCCGCTGTGGATGTATCAAGTTTGATGGTCGTATCTGTCTTCTCGGCAAGTTTCGGCGCTGCTTTCGGCTTCTCTGCTGCTGCTTTTAATGTGTGAACCTCTGCAGCATCACTCCACTCACTATCACCATACGGTGGGGTGACTTTGTCGTCGCCCTTAACCCTAATATAAGCCAGATAATCCGTATCAGGTGTCAAATTTTCAAATTCACCTGTTTCGCTGTTCAATTCTCCCGCCTTTGCTTTATTGTCCTTTGGTACCATTTTATAACTGTAAGTATACTTTTTAGCGTCACTGCTTGGTTTCAGCACAACACTTGTATCAGTTACCTTATCAATCGCAGGTGGGTTTGGTTTCTCTGCTTTTTGAGGGATATCATTGGCATTATTGCTGCCCTTCAAACCATTCGCGTCATTTACCTTATTTTCTGAACTATTGGTTTTCTGTTCTTCGCCTTTGGACTCCACACCTTTGGATTCATCCTTATTAGAATCATCGGCTTTAGATTCTTCTTTTTTAGGTTCCTCAACTTTAGGTTCATCGGCTTTCGGTTCGTCAACTTTCGGCTCATCAACTTTTGGCTCATCAACTTTCGGTTCATCAGCCTTCGGCTCACTGGCATTGTCTGTCAATGTATCTTTTGTCGTATCCTTATCAATATCCTGCGTACCTTCTGTACTGCCCGTTGCCGCACCTACACTAGGCTGGGTGTTTGTCTCAGTATCTGTCTTATTCGTTTCCTCAGGTTTTGTCTGTTCTGTATTTAAATCTCCGCCCTGGGGTTTATTGATTTCTCCATTATTATCCGTATCCTCTGCTTTTGACGGCTCCTCAGTCTTTGGAGTCTCCGTCTGTACTGCCGCAGCTTCTGTCTTTACCTTCAAGGTATCTGTATCCTGAACAGTTTCTGCATCCTTCGTCTTCCCGGCAAATACATATTCTGTCTCAGCCTTCAGGCCTGTAAAGGAAACTGTCTTTGCCGTCTTATCATACTGTTTATCTTCTGCCCATTTCCATTTGCTTCCGTTTTCCTGGATGCCGTATACATACCCGTCTTTTGTTTTCAGGACTACACTGTCCGCTGTCTTCTTGGACAGTTCCGGTTTTCCTGCTGTCTCTGTACTTTTACCGGTTCCTTCTTCCGCTGCGGAAACAAATACAGTTCCCATGGAAAATACCATGATAAAAGTGAGAAACATTGCCAACAGTCTTTTCACTTTGCGCTTCATAATCTTTCACCTCTTTCATTCCTTATTTGCCTGTGAATAACCATTCCTTTCTGTACTACTATTATAGCAAATCGTCGTTGCAATGAATAGTATATTAACAAACATTAAGAAAACTTTGTCGATATTTCCCAAATATCGCGTGCAATAACTGGCAGTAATTTTTATAACTCTTATGTCTTGACTTTTTCTTTTGGGTAGTATAAAATTAGAGGGTCGTAAGGAAATATTATGTTTCTGTAGCTCAGCTGGATAGAGCGACCGCCTCCTAAGAAGGAGCCGCGGCTGAACCCTGAAGGAAAAATGAAAAAAGAACTTGGAGTTCGAATCTATTCTGGAAGAGACAAAATTAACAACGGAGCTTTCCCCATTTTGGCGGATGTTCTACTGTTACAATTTCATAATCTGATGATCTGCAGTTGATTAAAAATCAGCTGAAAATCATATATCGGTTACCGAACCAAAAGGCTGAAAACTTAGTGTTTAAGCCAAAAATCGGTACTTGTCTTCGTAGCTCAGCTGGATAGAGCACTCGCCTCCTAAGCGAGGGGTCAGAGGTTCAAATCCTCCCGGAGACGGTATATCAAGCGGAAAATGGTTAGCAAAATTAGCAAAACCATCTTCCGCTTTTTATTATTTTCGATGAAGAAAAAGCAAGTGAGAAATGAATTTCCAGCTAATTTGAAGTGATATTCGTTAGCTGGCAGCTAATCAAAAATACTGTTTTGCAAACGGGAAAAAATGGACTTCCTGCTAACATCGGGGTTCGTTCCTATTGAAACCTCAGATTGGGGATGTAAAACAGGGTAAAGCGGTGTAAAATCCTTCTCTGAAAGGAACTTCTGCAAACTTCTATTAGCTGAAACAATAGAATATTTCATTAGCTGTAGCTAATGGCAAACGGAATGCTCGTTTGGATCAGATTCAAATAAAAGAATCTAATCTGAACGAGCATTTTTTGATGCAACAGGGGAGCATAAGCGGAACAATCCGTGTTGCAGGAAATTTTGTTTGGATTACAGGAAAAGGAGGAGTTCAATGGCAGGAAAAGAAAACGAATCAAACAGGCTGTTTGAGAATGAGAAAGTCATAGAAATTGAGATTGAAAGACTCAGATCTTTTAAAGACCATCCATTTAAAGTGACTGACGATAAAGAAATGCATCTCCTGAAGGACAGTATCAAACAGTATGGTGTATTGAATCCGCTGATCGTAAGGCCAGTGCCGGATGGAGTATATGAAATTATCTCAGGTCACAGAAGAAAATATGCGGCTCAGCAGCTTGGATACCGGAAAGTGCCTGTGATCATCCGGGTTATGAATGATGAGGAAGCCATTATAAAAATGGTGGATTCTAATCTTCAAAGGGAACGGATCAGTTACAGCGAGAAAGCTTTTGCTTACAAAATGAAGAATGATGCTATGAAAAGGACTGCAGGAAGACCGCGTAGCCAAATCGACCACAATTTAAAAGGAAAGAGAACAGTGGAAATTATCGCAGAAGAAACAGGTGAAAGTCCAAAGCAGGTGCAAAGATATATTACTCTTACGAACCTGATTCCAGAGTTTTTACAGCAGTTAGACGATGAACTGATTTCCTTCAATCCGGCAGTTGAACTGGCAGCATTAAAGGAAAAGGAACAAAAACAGCTAATCGAAGCCATGGATTATGCTCAGTCAGTGCCCTCTCTTTCTCAGGCACAGCGAATAAAAAAATTGAGCAAAGATGGAAAGCTGACTTTAGAAAAGATGCAGGAAATTCTCAGTGAAATAAAAAAAGGAGAAATAACAAGGGTCACATTTACAAATGAACAGCTTCACAGATATTTTCCAAACAACTATACACCGGAAATGATGAAGCGGGAAATTATCGCAATCTTAAAAATATGGATGGAACAATACTGGGATAAATAAGAAATGGAGGAATGAATGATGTGTAAAGTAATTTCTGTTACAAACCAAAAAGGTGGTGTCGGCAAGACAACGACAACCGTAAATTTAGGGATTGGTCTCGCAAAAGAAGGAAAAAAAGTGCTTTTGATTGATGCAGATCCACAGGGAAGTCTGACTGCCAGTCTTGGATATGTGGAACCGGATGATATTGGAATTACTCTGGCAACTATCATGCTGGCGGTGATCAATGAGGAAGAAATACAACCGGATGACGGAATCCTTCATCATGAGGAAAATGTGGATCTGTTACCAGCAAACATTGAACTATCAGCTTTGGAAGTGACACTGGGAAATGTAATGAGCAGAGAAATGATCATGAAGGATTATATAGAAATGATGAGAGAACGATACGATTATATTCTGATCGATTGTATGCCCAGCCTGGGAATGATGACGATCAATGCGCTGGTTGCTTCGGATGCGGTTCTGATTCCGGTACAGGCGGCATATCTGCCAGTGAAAGGTCTCCAGCAGTTGATCAAAACAATTTCCATGGTAAAGAAAAGACTGAACCGGAAATTGCAGATCATGGGGATCCTTCTGACCATGGTGGATTTCCGAACAAATTATGCAAAGGATATTTCAACGATGCTCCATGTTACATACGGATCAAAGATCACGATTTTTGAAAATGTAATACCATTATCCGTAAAAGCAGCAGAAACAAGTGCAGAGGGAATCAGCATTTATGCCCACTGTCCTAAGAGCAAAGTGTCCAATGCATATAAGAGTCTAACACAGGAGGTTTTGAAAAATGAAAAATAGAAGCGGCGAGAAAATCAAATTAACAAGTATCGACGAATTACTGGGTGTTGTAAATGAAGAATCAGCTATGGAGATTGAGATTGATAAAATAAAGCCCTTTGCAGGTCATCCATTTAAAGTAATTGATGATGAGAAAATGCAGGATCTCATAGAAAGCATCAGTGAATCGGGAGTTCTGACTCCGGTCCTGATCCGTCCGGATCAAAATGATGGATATGAAATGATCTCCGGCCATCGTCGGATGCATGCGGCACAGAAGGCGGGGTTAATAACAATACCGGCAATTGTCAGAGAAATGACGGATGATGAAGCTGTGATTGCCATGGTAGATGCCAATATCCAAAGAGAGGAGTTGCTTCCGAGTGAGAAGGCATTCGCTTATAAAATGAAAATGGAAGCAATGAAAAGGCAAGGGGCTCGAAATGATTTAACTTCTCGCCAAAATGGCACGAAGTATAGAACAGATGTTGCGATAGCTGAGCAAACAGGAGAAAGCGCAAGAAATGTACAGCGTTTTATTCGCTTGACAGAACTTATCCCGGATTTACTAGAATTGGTAGACAAGAAACGTCTTAAATTCACGATTGCGGTAGATATCTCATATATTCCTAAAGATGTGCAGGAATGGATTTATGAATATATCTGTGACAATGGATTTATCAAACCGAATCAAATTGCAGCTTTAAGAAATTATCTTGGACAAGGACCGGTTACCCAGAGCTTGTTGATTAGTATCTTAAACAGTCATATTCAGGTTAAGGCTCCTGCAAGAAAGGTTACGTTGAATGAAAAGAAGCTGACGAAATATTTTCCGAAGAATTATACATCGGAAGACATGGAGAAAGTGATTGAATCATTATTGGAGAAATGGAAACAGGAACAGGAGGTAATGTGATGGATTTTCAATATATGTACGGAAAACAGGCGGATCAGTATTCTTTTATACATATTCCCAAGAAGCTGGTCACCGAGAAAGTATTTACTGATATAACTATTCATGCAAAAGTTCTTTACGGTCTTTTATTAGACCGTATGGGAATGGCTGTTAAAAACAAATGGATCGATGAGGATGATAGGGTATATGTGGTTTATCCCATCAAGGAAATTCAGAATGATATGGGCGTGACTAGAAAAAAGGCTATGGAATGTTTGGTGGAACTTGAAAATGCCGGACTGATAGAAAAGCATTTCAGAGGTATGGGCCTGCCCAGCATCTATTATGTGAAAGACTTTGCGGTAGCGTAAGAAGTGTCGAAAATAGGACTACACTATCGCAGGAAAGGAGAAAAGATGGATCAGAAATTGACGTTTAGATACTTTTACGGGAATGAAGCTGATCAATACAGCTTCTACCGGATACCAAAACTTTTATTCAAAAATGAATATTTTAAAAATCTGAGCAGTGATGCAAAGATCTTATACGGTCTGATGCTGGACAGAATGTCCTTGTCCATTAAAAATCAGTGGTTTGATGAACAGAACCGGGCTTACATCTATTTTTCCATTGAAGATATCATGGATCTGCTGAACTGTGGAAGAAATAAAGCTGTAAAATCGCTGCAGGAACTGGATGATGAGAACGGAATCGGTTTGATCGAAAAGCGTAGGCAGGGATTTGGAAAAGCAAACATCATATATGTAAAAAGCTTCATGGTCTATGAGGGACAGGGGGAACAATCTGCAGAGGAAACACAGAAGTTTACAAAACAAACCAATGTTGATAATCTGGAAGATGCAGAAGTTTATAAAACAAACTCCTTGAAGTCCCAAAAACAAACTTCAAGAAGTCCTGAAAATAAACTTCAAGAAGTTTGCAATTCAAACTCTAATTATAATAATACTAGCGATATTAAAGAGAGTAAGAATAAATCAGATCAAATCATATCTGATGGAGAAAGATCCGATACCGATGTGCAGGATATTCTGTCTGCCTATCAGGAACTGATCAAAGAAAACATAGATTATGACTCTCTGATTATGGCTCACAAGTATGACGAACCATTGATCCAGGGAATCTATGAGCTGATCGTAGAGACGGTTCTGTGCAGCAATGAAAAGATCCTGATCGCAAGTAACTGGTATCCGGCAGAACTGGTACGCAGCAAGTTTTTAAAACTGAATTATTCCCACATCGAGTATGTTCTTGACTGTTTCAAGAAGAATACATCAAAGGTGAAAAATATCAAGAAATATATGCTGGCAGCATTGTTCAATGCCCCGACAACGATCGATGGGTACTATAAGGCAGAAGTGAATCATGACATGCCGCAGTTTGCTGTCTGACTGAGAGGAGGAGAAAGATGTTTTGTTTAAAGCTCATTGGGAAAATATTATTGATTCCGGTCTGGTTTATTCTCATAATCGTGGGAATACTCGTTAAGCTGGTTGTGAATATGGTTTCAATTGCTAAATCATTTGTGGTGTTTGGACTGGTAGCTTTGGCAATAGGAACGATTATCTGTTACCAGGATTGGGTGCAGGTTTTATTCTTACTGTGCATGATCATATCTGCATTTCTGGTTTTATATGGCAGTGTATTTGTAGATGTTGTGATTGACCTGGCAAGAGAAAAAATAGAGAGAATAATATTAGCATAAAGGAGAATGATACATATGAGCAGAGAAAAAGATGAATACATCCAACTACCGCCCCTTAGAAGAGATACAGATCTGGAAGTACTGATTGCCTTATGGGAATATATGAAAATGCCGGATGAAAGTCAAAAAGTTGTTCTTTCAACAATGAAAGAATTGAATGATGGTGGTGAAGGTGGGGTTTTACCCCCACCTGAGGCTTACCAGAGCTTACCGTCAGAAACTGTGGAGCAGTTTGAAAAAGTAATGAAAAACATTATTGGCAATCTGATCGTTGAGGCCTGTGATATGGCATGTTGGGTATTTAAGCATAAATATGTTGATGGATTGACATTGGAGCAGATGTTAGATAAAAACACGGGGGCAGAACAGTATATTATTGCTATGGATATCTTGTTTGATAAATACATGGAAATGACAGATGAGGATTACAAAAATGATATTGATCATGTTGAACCATCGTAAGTAAATAGATGTAAGAATGAGAATAAATATGATATACTGATATAGTTCCTTATTTTTTTACTGTATATATCGCAATTCCTAAGTATTTTACATCGGTATATATAATCTGATAAGTAACTTTGTTTCTAAGTAAAATAAAGGTATCATATCGGAAATGAGGTGTAGAATACTTGCAAACTGAGAACTATATCATTGCCAGAATTGAGCAGCTGTGCAAAAAGAAGGGCATAAGCAGATACCGGCTTGCTCAGGAATCTGGTATTGCCCAGTCGTCTATTTCTACACTGTTAAACAGAAAGAGTGTTCCAACGATTCAGACCCTTGAGAAAATATGTGAGGGGTTAGATATTACCCTTGCTCAGTTTTTTGCCGGTGATGAAGAATTTCCTGATTTAACAGCTGATCAGAAACAATTGCTTTCTGACTGGAATGCGATGGATGATCATCAAAAAGAGCTCGTAAAAGCGTATATACAGGGCATTATTAGAAAGTAAGGACGTCTGTGCTGAGGGATGGCATAGCACGTCCTTATTTCAGTTTCGGGGGTTATTATGAAACGATGTAATATTATATGCTTTGTGCTACTTTTAGGAATTACGCTTTGTGGCTGCCAGGCACAGCCGGTAGAAACGAAAAAAAACAGTCAACAATCAGAACAGGAGGAAAAAGAGCCGGATGATGAATTTGAACTGTCACTTCAATCATCCATCGGTAAAGAGAAATGCTATATCTGCGGAACACCGGCAGGTGGTTTTCTGGAGTATTATAGAAAATTCGATTCGATTGGAATCATCCATTGGGCCGATATGTCTGTTACGGATACTCGAATCCGCGAATATGATGATGACAGAAATGAAAAAAAGAATCCGGGTCATATGAGTACAAGTGGTACTTCTTTTGGTGAGGGGTACGGATCCATATGGAATAATTCACAGCCGGACAGATGTATTGCTGAACCGCATATACGCCTTGGTAAGAAGGATACGATGGATTGTGAAACTCTCAAAGATCAATTGTGTCAGGATTGTCTGGATAAGGTGTGTGAATTTTATGAAGATCAGATAAACAGTGATAATGATGAATATCTGGAAAGCACAGGGTACTCTCTGATTGATTTTACAACAGGAGAACTTTATACTCTATCCGATCCGTATCGCGGATATAGTATTCGGGATTATATGATCCGATATGATTATAGAGAACAGGGAGACGGAGAAAAGTATATAGATCTGTTAATCTTCTATGCTCCAATCCGGGGAGAGGAAGGTTAAAGTATTGTTGCATTAATGGAGAAATAAGTATGAATAGTTTTTCAGAAAAAAGTCTTTTGTCATTAGGCGATTATTATGTATATGGTTTGATTGATCCGAGAAATAAGCAGATTTTCTATATTGGAAAAGGAACTGGTAACAGGATTTTCGAACACGAAAGAGAAAGTATATTTAATCCAGATAGTGAAAAGATGAAATTAAAGACCATTGCTGATATCAAATCGGAAGGTCTTGATGTAGAAAAAATAATTATTAATTGGAATTTGACTGAATCAGAGGCATTTGCAGCAGAAGCATCACTGATCAATGCATTTAATTATATTAGTGATATTGGACTGACAAATATTGTTTCCGGACATCATTCATCGGAGGCGTTATCTGTAGAAGAATTCGAAAAGGAATATGGTGCTGTCGAGCTACAACAATCAGATATTATGCATAAGATTCTTGTGATAAAGATAAATAAGTTATACAAGAGAGACATGGATGCAAAAACTTTGTATGATACAGTACGAGGAGTATGGAGAGCTTCTATGAATCGTGTGAAACAAGTTGAGTATGTCATTGGTGTCTACAATTCTTTGATTGTTGCTGTTTATAAACCAACGCAGTGGTATGTTTGTAAAGAGGCAAAAAACAAACTTCCCAGACAGGATATTGTTCTAACACCGAAAACAGAAAATAGATTATTTTTTGTGGATGAAGGGTTTGAAAATAATGAGCCAATGGATGAGGTGGAGAAGTTTTACTTATATAAATCGATTGCATGTTTAAAGCTTAACCAAAATGCACAGAATCCGATTACATATTTAAATTTATAAACAAGGAGACTGCTGGCAACTTGCGGTGCAGTCTCCTCTTTGTTGTTGAAAGTATTTTTATTGAGCAACTTCTATGAGTTTTTTGCTGATCCGGTTTGTAACCTCTGCATAGTAGAGTGCTTCTTCGGTAGAAAGATCACCGTCGTCCAGTGCTTCCATTTTACTCATGGTTTCTGTGTATTGTTTAAGATAATCTGTATATTCGTCCATCATACCGAGAACATCATCCTGGCTGGCGTTTTCATATTCTTTCATGAAAGAGACATATTCATCAAAGAATGCTTCGTAGCTGTCCATAGCTTCCTGGAATTCTGGACGGATACCTTCGGTTTGTGAAGAATCTTCTTGCTCCACAGAAGTATTTTCTGATTTTGTTTTTTCTGTTTCAGATTTTGATTTTTCTTCCTCGTATTTCTGGATGATCGCATCAACATCAAAGTTTTTCTGGTAGAAACCACTGCTTACAGCGGACCAGTATCCGTACAGTTTTGAACTTGTATCCGACCATGATTTATAGATAGAAGAACTGGATTCGGACCATTCTTTATAGCAGACACTGGATTCTTCACTCCATTTCTCATATGGTGCAACATCATACCCGTCTTCTACTATTCCATCATAATAGGTGTTGTATACCTCATCCATAGCATCATCGTAAATTTTGTCATAAAAATTGTCCATCTGATCATCATAAATATCATCATAAAACGCTTCCATAGCATCATCTCTCGCATCATAATCTGCAGGGTCTATGGAGGTAGCAATCAGTTTGTAATATTCCACTGAACGTTCTACGGTTCTTTTAAACAGAGCATCTTCCTCTGATATTGTAAATGCATACCAGCCTGTGATCAGGTGTTTGTTCTCTATGTACTCTTCATAACTATTTCCAACAGCAGAATTCGTTTCTTCAAGTTTTTCGGTGATTTTCTGAATTGTGTTGGAAAAATCGCTTTCGATTCCCTCTCGAATGCTCTCCAGAGAACTGTTGTCATAGTTGGCTGAGACTTCCTGCGTGGAATTTGTACTAACTGAGTCTGTTGTTTCCGTTGTCTTTGCAGTTTCACCGCAGGCAGTGAGTCCAACTGTCATCGTTAGAATTGTGATTCCTGTGAGCCATCTTTTCTTCATTGTATTGTTCCTCCCTTGAGATAAAGTAATGTATTGTGAGAAAGTGAGCTTGCCACTTCTTTTTAAGAAAGACTGTCCAATATTTCCTGAATGATATGAATCATATGTGTTTTTTGGTCTATTTCCTGATTGAGTTTCTTCTTCTGCTGTATCAATGCATTTCTTAATACAGAACCGGAATCATCAATAATCTCCTTGATCTGTTTTAGGGAAAATCCCATATCCTGATAAAGTTTAATTTTCTTGATCCGCTCCTGTGCTGCAGAATCATATAGCAGATACCCACGGTTATTTTTCCCTGTTGCAGTAATCAGAGATTCGTTTTCATATCCCTGTACTGCCCGACGTGATACGCCAAGGGCGGTACATACCTCTCGCAAAGTCATGTCCTCCATATATTTCCTCCTTACAGCGTAAAATTGCACGTAACGTGCAGTCAAATGATTTTTTCTTTGAAAGAGGGCAAATACACTTCCTCATAACAGGAAATGTTTTTTTCGCGAGGTTTAGATAATTTGACATGTTGTAGATTTTGTTGGCGACTGCGAGTACAATATATAGATGGATTAATATAGAGCGAGTTTTGAATATAAAAAAGAGGGGAAGACATGAGGACAAGGCAGGAGGCAATACAATATTGCCATTCATTTCATGATGTATATGAAGATTATCCTTTTCATGATGATAACTGGTGTGTTATGCGTCATAAGAAAAATAATAAGACCTTTGCTCTTATTTATGACAAAGACGGATATGTATGGATAAATGTAAAATGTGATCCGGAATGGAGAGAAATTTGGAGAAGTGCTTTTGTAGCGGTTGTACCGGCATATCATATGAATAAAATTCACTGGAATTCTATTATTTTGGACGGAACTGTTCCGGATCAGGATATAAAACGGATGATTGCGGAAAGTTATGATTTGACGAAAGGTAAGATAAAATGAGAATATTAGTAGATGCGGATGCCTGTCCGGTGGTGTCCATCGTAGAGCGGACAGCAAAAAAATATGACATGCCTGTTATTCTCTTATGTGATACAAACCATGTTTTATATTCAGATTATAGTGAAGTGATCACGGTGGGAGATGGTGCTGATGCAGTGGATTTTAAACTGGTGAGTCTGTGCCAGAAGGGAGACATTGTTGTAACACAGGATTATGGTGTGGCTGCAATGATTCTGGGAAAAGGTGCTTATGGCATCCATCAGAGCGGTAAATGGTATACAAATGAAAATATCGATCAGATGCTGATGGAACGTCATCTGGCAAAGAAAGCCAGAAATGCAAAGAAAAAGCATCATTTGAAAGGTCTGGCAAAGCGGACAGAAGCAGACGATATAAGGTTTGAAGTGTCCTTGAATAAATTGATTAATCTCAAAAGATAAGCAGTCATACATCATCATGTGTGACTGCTATGTAAAGGATTTATATGAGATAATTGTCTTAAGTGTTTTTTTCACTCCAGACCTTTATTCCGTATATCAATACTTCGGACAAACAAAGTGTAATGAGTGCTACTGAAGCGGGCCAGCCATCTAATTTGAAGTCAAAATGAGTATCTAAAGTAATGTCAGGGATATAAGGCGTTCCATTTATTGGTTTATTTTTCATATCGTAATTTCTCCTATGCAATTTTTTTAACATATTCCCAAACTTCATTTCCATATTTTCCTACTGCAAATCCGGTCAGTAATGTAGCTATTGGAACGATTACTTTCGGAATCCATGAATCCGTTTCTTTTTCTTCTTTCACAGTAACGACTTTGATAACTTCTTTTATAATCACCTCAGGTTCAGCAGATACGGTGCGCATTTTGGTTTCTTTAACACAATCACATCTATGCAATTCTCCGAAATGATTTAAATAACAGACTTTAATATTGTATCCCTTACAGGATTCAAGATTATTCAGATCATAGGCATCCTGACCGAGTTTTTTATCGTTGGTAATTAAAAGTTGTCTCCAAGAGGACTTATGTTCGGTTAATTCAGCAAGAAGCTTTGCATCGGCAAAAGCCTTCAAATAATTTGCATCATTAATATTTGTATTTTGGACAGAAAATACATTTTCATATCTGAAAAATACATCAAAGACTTTGGTCACAAGATTCCTTTTTCGATCATCTGAACCTTTAAAATGACGCAACAATTCTATAAAAACATCACGAGTAACAATAATTTGCTTTTTTTCAGCAAGAAGAATATCTTGAATATTTTTTGAAAAAACTTCTAGCTCATCTACATTCATTAAAGCAGAGGTATCAATATAAATTTTATCATTGGATTTTATGAGGCCAGTTACATATTCTAAATTAGTCATGATGCGGACTCCTTTCATAAATTGTCTCTTGAATTATTTTTCTTCTGTTGATATGATAATAGCACATTAAAATGACCGAGTAAACTTGATAAAATAGTTAAAATGACCGCAAAAAGGAGAAAATAATGCCAAGAGGAGAAATATTTAAGGTTTCAGTTGACAAGGATGTATTTATGTCTGTAGTGAAAGAATGTGGATCAAGTATAATTAAATTAGGGGAATGTGATAAAATAGAATGTTCGGAGAGAACTATACGCAGATCTTTAAATAGAGGGGAAATTCCGCCTCGTTACTTGGAACAAATTGCAAAATATTTAAATGTTGACACACGTTTATTATCTGGAGAATTGCATAAACAGATTGAATCTTATAAAGATGATTTTATAAGGAGTATGTGTTTAACACAACTGAAAGTTAAGAATTATCCATATTATCGAAAAAGAAAATCTGACTTAAATAAGCAACCAATTGAAGAATTGCTGGAACAAATTCTGGCTTTATTTGAAATTTCTTTTTCACAGTTTGAAGATATGTCTTTTGAAGAACAGTATCTTTTGCAACATGATTTATTAGATGCTTTGGTTCCTGTAATAAGAAAACATTTTAAGGTAGATGCGTATGACCGAGAAGATATGCCAAATCTTGAGCGAATAATTTATGAGTTGGAGAACTATAGAGATAATCACTATATTCATATACACGCAGAAGAAGTTTTGCGCAAGAAATTTTTAGATAAACCGCCTTTCGGAAAAACAAGAGCAGATATTCGCAAAATGGATACAGAAGATCTTATTATGCTTGAGATGTCTAGCAAGGATAGATAGTAAAAAGGACGTATGTTTTTTAACTCATACGTCCCGCTTATTCTATTACATTTTTACCAACTTGAAGTTGTCACGCTTTTTTAATTGGATGTCGAATAACAGTTTTCCATTTTTCCGGAGCAACTTTCCTTGCATCGGACATATAAATTTCATGATGTAATCGATTTGCATTTATATCATTTACATAACCATTATGTTCTATATATTCATCCATTAATGCTACTGTTTTAGGCTCATCATCGAAAGAACCTAAGTGCATAATTTGAACACATAAGCCTTCATCAATGGTCATAAATTCCGCTGATGAGCAATCTAGTTTTTTCTTCTTACTCGCTGTTTCTACTGCCCACTCAAAATCTTTTTGAGTAATAAAATCAGGCAAACGAATAACGGAAATCCAGTTAAATGAAGATTTATCAGTATAATCCACACCATCAACATGATCCTGCCACCAGAACCCTTCAAGCGGAGGAACAACATATTCAAAAAATCCTTCAATTTTGTAGTCGGTTTTGTAACTCATTTTCAAAGTATATGCCACAGCATATAGAACACTAATTGCTTGTTGATATGCTCCGTTTTCTTCATTGGGATTTCCTTTCCCCTTTATTGCAATATAATTTGCTTTTGGAACATCTACAATCTGTGGCTTATTCTTAGGCATATAATATTCTTTGTATTCTTTTTTAAAATCAAAAGCCATAACTATCCTCCAAAAATTCAGTTTGTTTAATTTCTATTTCGCCAGAAAATTACTCTGTATCTCCATCGGCATATGATAAGCCTGCCCACGTTTCATCAGGCTGTAGAGCTTGAAGCTCATAAGTTCCGGACTGGCATTCAGGCTGCTACAGAATCCAAAATAATTCAGGTCTTCGTTCTTGGACATTTCAGCCACATCGTCGTCTTCGAGAAGAAGATCTGCAGCAAACAGATTGGCTTCATATTCTGTAGAATCCATCATATTGTAAAGCACATCATCCTTCATTGGAGCCATTTTCAGCTGTGACCGGTGCAGGATGATATGCCCCAGTTCGTGTGCAGCAACGATGCGCTGCTCTTCTTCTGAAAGGAAGCTGCTGATCATGACATAGATGGTCTGACAGCTCATGAAGCAGTAACCTTTTAATTTCTTATAATTCGATGTTTCTCCGACTACGACATTCATGCAGTCGAGAAGTTCAAAAGGGTCTCTGGTCTTAAAGCGTTTGACCAGCTTTTCCACTTTTGTGTAGATATAACTATTTCCCAAATAAATCACCTCAAAAGATCAGTTATCTCAAAGATGCGGAGAGTTCCCCGCAAGTATAATGTACTCCAAATGCTGTACCATAAAAAGGACACTTACTTTTCATTGAGATATTTTTTCGGTGTGAATTTCTTTGCACGTTTCTTGGAATCCAGATACAGCATCTGAATCTCATCCATGAATGCAGTTTTATCTTCATCGGATAATTCTCCGCCGGCGAACATAGCGGCTGCCTGTTCCAGAATCTGCTGTGCCTGTCTGGCTCCTCTGGATCCATATTGTTCTGTGGCTTCTGTAATAAAGGATTCCTCTTCTGTCATGAGATAAGAAACATCACATCCCAAAGTATCCGCAAGTTTCTGATAAAGTTCATGCTGTTTTGGATAACGTCCTTCTTTCTCCCATCCGCCCACTGTTCTTAAAGATACACCGACTGCCTGAGCCAGTTGGGTTTGGCTCATATCCTTTGTCTTTCTCAATGTTTTTACTTTCTCACCGAATGTCATAACAATACCTCATTTCTAAGCTATTTCAGGTTTATTGACTTATCCCGGAGCAAAAGCAGGAAAGTAATTTCCTGAAATACGCAAGTTAACTCTTGACAATATGAAATTGATTGCCTATAATGTGAATCACAACAGATAAGCAATTACTTGCATATAATATAAACAATATTTCCTATAATGTCAATATTAATCTCTTATAAATTGCCTATTTTAGCGGATTTTCAGTTGTATTATTGCATCTGGAATGTGAATAAATGACGCAGGAAGAAGCAATTAGAAGAGAAAATAGGCAATTACGTGCAAAAGAGGTGAAAAAAATGGGACGTCAGAAGTCTTTTATCTGTATCGATCTGAAATCCTTCTATGCGTCCGTCGAGTGTGTAGAAAGAGGCCTTGATCCATTTAAGACAAATCTGGTCGTTGCAGATCCGACAAGATCACAGTCTACGATCTGCCTGGCTATTACTCCGGCTATGAAGAAGCTGGGGGTGAAGAACCGGTGCCGCATCCATGAGATTCCGGCAGGTATTGAATATATTACAGCCATGCCGAGAATGCAGTTGTACATTGATTATTCTGCCAGAATATACAGTATCTATCTCCGGTATGTTTCCAAAGAGGACATTCATGTATACAGTATTGATGAATGTTTTATGGATGTGACGAATTATCTGTCCCTTTATCATATGACAGAAAAGGAAATGGCGGTTGAGCTTATGGATGCGGTGATGAAAGAAACCGGTATTACTGCTACTGCGGGAATTGGTACGAACCTGTATCTGGCAAAGGTTGCCATGGATATTGTGGCAAAACATGTGGAGGATCACATTGGTATTTTGAATGAGATATCCTATAGACAACAGTTATGGGATCATAGTCCGCTCAGTGATTTCTGGAGGATTGGTTCCAGAACAGAGAGAAAGCTTGCCGGTTATGGAATCCATACCATGGGAGATATTGCTTATACGTCTGTTATATCTGAGGAGTGGCTCTATAAGATGTTTGGAATCGATGCAGAGCTGCTGATCGATCATGCCTGGGGTCTGGAATCCTGTGATATTCATGATATCAAGAATTACCACACGGAGGAACACAGCCTGTCTAACGGGCAGGTGCTTATGCGGAATTATTCTTTTGAGGAGGCAGCGGTGGTTGTCCGGGAAATGACAGACGTTCTTGTGCTGGATCTGGTGTCTAAAGGATTGATCACTGGCTCTGTCACACTTTGGATTGCTTATGATCATCGATATGAGCGGCCTTCATCCCATGGGACCGTGCGGCTGACATCTTTGACAAACAGTTCCAGCGCTATCATGGATGAAGTGGATAAACTGTATCAGAAAATTACAGACCGTCATACAGGGATCCGGAGAATCGAGATCTGCGCCAACCGGGTCATGCCGGAAGGATATCTGCAGTATGATCTGTTTACAGATCCGGCTACAGTCGAAAAGGAAAAGAACTTACAGCAGGCTATTCTGGATGTAAAAAAGAGATATGGAAAAAATGCGATTATGCGGGGAGCTAATCTGCTTGACTGCTCTACATACAGAGAACGAAATAATCAGATTGGCGGTCATCGTGCATAAGGAGGTGCATAGATCATGATGGCAAGTGCGTATGCAAAATTAATTTATATGCCAAGACCGGTATCCAACCGGCGAAAGATGGATGTGGGACACCGGGCAAAGCAATTTGCACCGTTTGCTGCTCTTCGGGGATTTGAAGAGTCGGTCCGGAAAAAAGAGATCCTTTATGAACCCAGAAAGGAACTGTCTGAGGAAAAGGAGCAGGAACTGGACAGAAAGTTACAGTATCTTTCTACAGGTATGTGGATTCAGGCAACATATTTTGTCGAGAGTATGGAATTTCCGGGAAAAGGAAAGCATTGTACGATTGAAGGAACTGTGGAATTCTTTGATCTGCAGATTTATCTCCGGATTGGAAATACGGAGATACCAATTTCAGATATTACAGATCTGTCTGGAAATGTGTTTGAAATATTAGAAGAACCCTGTTAATTATTTTTGTGGAAGTTTCCGCAAAACCGGCGGCGAGTGGGAGCTGACAGGAAGCGGAAATGAAAACAACAGATTGTCAAAGCCAGTCTGAATATGGAAATCGTGATTGCCCGCGCAGCTTTGGCGCTTACGGAATGGACAACCATGATGCTCATAAGGCGGATTTTATTTCCCTTGGATCCGTTGAGTAATAAATGAAAGATCATATGTTATTGCTTAAAGGAGGAAGCCTATGGGATCAGGTAATATTAAATGGCATGTACACTGCTCTGTCTGTGGAGCATTTCTGGAGAAAAGTGCACAGAGCGATTCAGAAGTGGATTGCAAAAAATGCAGGAGTACATTGGAAGTTTTGGTCAAAGATGATATTGTCTCTGTCCGTCCTCTGGTCATCCGGGATGAACAGTTGAAAGAAAGGATGTCCGTTTATTCCAGGAAGCTGATGAATCCTTCCGGAAAGAAATCATAAAAGTGAATAAGAATGAGATATCCGACAGGGCGGTGAATTTGGCTGGAACCATCAAGACTACACCGGATATCAAGAGTTTGTCAAGGAGCTGAATCTGACTGGAATCATTAAGAGCCCGGCAAAACATTTGTAACTGGTTTATGGAATCATTTTCGATTCTGTACGATCAAGTGCATTTGTTTTGCCGGTTTTTTTATTTTTTTCAAGATCCATGTTGTATAAGAACCCTTGAGACTTTGGATAGATAGAGGGATTTTTTATTCTGAAAACACAGGAAAAATATGAAAAACAGAATATCTGCAAAAATGAAAGGCCTCAAAAAGTTGTTTATTATGCAATGAAAAGAGAATAAGGAGGTAGAACACATCAGAGAAAAAGGTAGCTGAGGAGTCGCGGACTCCCGTTTAAAAAAAACGGGTTGGTCCGGGACTGTTTCCGCTACCAATTTTTATATTCCAAACAAATGCAGACTGGATCACCCGTAGCCGCAAGGCAGAAAGGTGGTCCATATGATGACATTAAAAGACTTAAAGAAGAGAGTTCCGGTTGCAGAAGAGAAAAAAGTGATTTTGAGAAAAAAGGAGCTTTTGAATACAGGTGCGGAAATTGTTGTAAAAGAAATTATCGAAGATGGTGTGGAAATCAGTGTTTATGATAACGGATATGTTTTGTATGAAGAGGGAAGACATAGAACTGTTTTTCGCTTACATGAATGTAAGGACTATGATTACAGCGCGGTAGATGGCAGAAAAGATGCTTTTGGAGCAGACTTTTTTGAAAACGAAAACTGGTACATCTTACCGCTGATGGTTGGTATGGATCGTGTAGAAGACAGCAGACGGAGAATTCTGTCAAATCATAAAGTGATTTCTATTGATATTGAGGAGAATGATTTCTTTAGTATCAAAGCCCGTTGTGTACCTGATATGACAGAAAAAGTGCTTTGGAATGAAATGATGAGAGAAATTTCAGATCTTTTGAATGAACGACAGAGATATGCAGTAATTGCATATTATTGTGAAGGTGCATCTCAGGCTGAGATTGCAAGGAATCTCGAAATCTCTCAGCAGGCAGCTAGTGGACTGATCCAGAGAGCACTTGTGATTATCCGTAACTATATGCAAGTTAATCCAAGTGATGTCAAAAGAAAAAGAAATAAAAAATAATTTTCAATCCATGTTGTATAAGAGGCTCTGAATCTTTGGATAGGTATAAGGATTTATTTCCGACGTACCTTGAAAACTTCATAGCCTGCCCAGAATGATACCTGGCTTGAATATGCATCTTTCGCGTATCTGGCCAGAGCATACGTTTCGGAAATATGGAAACCGAAACAGGAACGGGTCTGGGAATGAAAACAGGAAAATGCTCAAAATAGAATATTTATTTGTCTGAATCCAAATCGGAGGATGACAGTAGAAACCATGTGGCGGTGTTTACAGAGATTAGTGAATACCGCCACATCTTTGTGCTGTTATCTCAGAAATCACGAGATTTGCGTGAGTGCTGACTGTCCCAAATAGTACAAATCTGAAACGAGAGGAGGATGTGAGGAAAATGAAGTGATATGAAATTTTACACTGAAACATTTCGTATACAGACAAATAAGAAAGGATGAGAACATGAAATTTAAAAGAAAAACAATGAGAATTGTATCAGGTATGCTGACAGCTATTACACTGTTTACCAATGCCCTTTCTCCGGTAATTGCTTATGCTGCTCCCGCAGATGAAGCTGACAGTAGAATCCCTTATTACGAGGAAATTAAAGATCAGCTGGATCAGGATGAAGTGGTAACTGCCAGAGATATCGAAGTAACGGTTGGGTCTGGATTCGATGTAAAAGCAGACTTTTCCGGAATTGAGATTCCGGACAGTGAAAAAGCCAAAGTGAAGCTCATGGCAGCCCAGAATGATGAAGGGAAAGAGTTTTCTACGGATCATGCAGATATCTATAAAACGGTATATTCTGTTGAACCCCAGAAAACAGATCATCCGGTGTATCAGATCAGCAGAAACATTACGGTAAAAGATGTTTCAAAAGAAGCTGACACTACTGTGAATTCGGATAGTTCTTCGGATCAGGATTCCGGTACCGGGGAAACAGAAGAATCTGAGGATAGTGATGATGAATCGGAAACGGATTCTTCCGAAATGAAACAGCCGGAAACGGATGAAGCGGTAAATGTATCAGAAGCTGAGACAGAAACAGAGGTTACCGGGAAAGAAATCACCGAGGAAGAATTTGATGCAGAGATCGAATCAACGGAAAATCAGGAGACGGTTGATCCGGAAACTGGTACTACTCTTTCAGAAGTTATGGAAGAGGCGGTAGATCAGGGAATTGCCTTAAATGAATTGGAAGCTGGAGAAATAGTTACTTTTGAAATGCCGATGCTTTTAGCGGCTGCAGAAACCGGTAGCCAGTCCGTATCTATTACAAGAGGCAGCTGGTATCATTATGCTGATTATGGATTAGGTTCTTACATTACAGCACCATATTATGTGTCCTGGGGTGGAATCAAAGCGACAGCATATTGTGTTCAGCCATCTAAGAATGGACCGGATGATGGTACCTACTCTATTACAAAATTATCTGATGGCAAGACTCTGGCAAAGGTTTGTTACTATGGAACAAAAGCCAGTGACGAGAATGGATTCTTTGATGAAAAACACCCGGATTTCTCTGCTGGTAAGAGATTTATTATCACACACCTTGCGGCAGCATATGCCAACGGATCCAGTGACTGGGATTCCGGTACCAATGCAACCGGACGGTCTCTCGCCATGGAACTTTATAACTACTGTATCAATATGCCGGATATCCCGGATGTGGATATGAGCTTTTCTGATAGTGATGTGAAAGCTTATGTGGAAGGAAATATCCAGAGAACAAAGACGATTACATTCAAAGCAGATGAATTGCAGACCATTACATTTAAGCTTCCACAGGGAGTAAAGCTTGTGAATGTGACTACCGGCAAAACCAGTGCGGCAGGTGCGAGTGTTGAAATCTGCGGTGGAACACAGTTTTATCTTACTGCCCCACTATCTCAGGCTGAGGATGTGAGTGCTTCATTCTCTTCAAAGATGAAAGGAAGCATTGATAAAGAGTATTCTGCCTATAAGATAACGACAGGATCTTCCACACAGGATCTTGCACTGGTATTTGGTGAAGGTGTCGGAAATGAAAAGTATGTGGATTTCAAAGTAACATGGACCAAGGAATGTTATATTTCTATCGTGAAAAAAGACAGTGAGACATCTAATACTCTGGCCGGTGCGGTTTATGGTATCTACAGCGATGCTGCATGTACACAGCTGATCAAACAGATGCCGGCAACGGATGCCAATGGTGCAGCAAAGGTTACGATTGAGAAGACACAGGAAGTTGTATATCTGAAAGAAATCTCCGTTCCGACAGGATATACGATTGATGCCAAAGCTTACAATGTAACATTGAATATTGGAAAAACATCCAATATGAATGTGACCGATAAACGAGTGACAGCAACGATTTCCCTTCATAAGCAGGATGCCGAGACAGGAAATACCCCACAGGGTGATGCAACGCTGGAAGGTGCTGTCTATGGCTTATTTGCACGTGAGGATATTGTACATCCGGATGGGAAAACAGGTGTCCTTTATAAGAAAGGAACCCAGATTACATCCCTGACTACAGATAAAAACGGACAGGCTTCGGTTTCCAATTTGTATCTGGGAAAATATTATTTCAAAGAGCTGACTCCTCCGGTTGGATATCTGCTGGATCAGGAAGAACATGAGGTAGACTGCTCTTACGAAGGTGCAAATGTACCAGTTGTAGAAAGAAAAGCAATTTCCAAAGAAGATGTGATCAAACAGCCATTTCAGATTATCAAGGCAGCGAATAACGGGAAAACAGATGCCGATCTTTTGAAAGGTGTTGGTTTCTCTGCCTGGCTGGCAAGTGATCTGAAAGTAAAAGCAGATGGGTCTTATGATTTCTCTTCTGCGAATCCAGTTGTTATCACAGCAGATGGAAAAACAGAGATGTTTACAGATGAAAAGGGGTATGCCTGCTCTATTCCACTTCCGTATGGAACATACGTGGTAAAAGAGACAACCAGTAAACACAACTATGAACCGGTGGATGATTTTATCGTTACAATCAATGAGAATCACCCAGACACTCCGCAGGTATGGCGTGTACTTCTGGATAAGGAATTTGAGGCAAAGCTGAAAATCATCAAAAAAGATGATGAAACAAAGAAGAGTGTGCTTCTGGCAAATACAGAATTTAAAGTATATGATCTGGATCATCAGAAATATGTCGAGCAGGTTACTACTTATCCTTCTACCAAAGTTCACAAATCATATTTTACCGATGCGCATGGATATCTGATCCTTCCGAACAATTTGAAGATCGGAAATTACAGAATCGAAGAGGTGACCGCACCGGAGGGATATACACAGTCTTCTGCTTATGTAACGGTATCTGTAGATACTAACACAGCCTATATGATCGATCCGACCAGTAAAGATGCCATTATTGAAGTGGAATATGAGAACCACCCGGTTAAGGGTGAACTGACCATTTTCAAACAGGGCGAACTTCTTACCGGTTATGATCAGGATTTCCAGTATGAACTGTGTGGACTGAAAGGTGTTACCTTTGAAGTAAATGCTGCAGAAGATATTTATACTGCTGATCATCAGGTGGATGAAAACGGAAAGCGTACTCTGTATTATGCAAAGGATGCCCTGGTGGCAAAAGTAACTACGGATGAAGATGGATATGCGTATGTGAAAGATCTTCCTCTTGGCGAATATTATGTAAAAGAATCCGAGGCACCGGAAGGATTTGTTCATAATGAGAACAGTGAAAAAGCTGTTTTTGTATATGCAGATCAGAATACACCGGTTGTATTTGACCAGGTGTCCTTCACCAATAAAAGACAGAAAGTGTCGATTTCTGTCGAGAAACAGGATGCAGATAATGGAAATGTCGTACCGGGTGCTGTCTTCGGAATCTACAATGCCGAAGATATCATCAATAAAGATGGCCAGGTAATCGTAAAAGCAGATACCCTGCTTCAGGAGATGACTTCCGATGAAGATGGTCAGGCAAAATGTACACTGGAATTGCCTCTCGGACAGTATTATGTGAAAGAGCTTCATGCTCCTGCCGGTTTTGTTTCTTCTGATGAGATCCTGAGCTTTGATGCTTCTTATCAGGGACAGGACATTCAGACCGTTGAGTTGAAAGCAGTTAAGAAAAACGAGCCGACAGTTGTGGAAATCACGAAGTCCGATATCACCACAGGCGAAGAACTGGATGGTGCGTACCTGCAGGTACTTGACCAGGATGGAAATATCATCGACAGCTGGGAGTCTTCCAAAGACGAACCACATGTGATCAAACGTCTGACCGTTGGAGAGACTTATACACTTCGCGAACAATTTGCCCCATATGGATACCTTGTTTCAAATGATATCACTTTTACGATTGAAGATACTGCAGAAATCCAGAAAGTGGAAATGAAAGACGAGGTGCCGGTTGCAGAACTAATCCTGAATAAAAAGGGAGAATTCCTGAATGAGGTGTCTCTTGTAGATCAGATCAAAGGTGTGGTGGAACATATTTTCCATTATATTACCGGCAGCCTGACCGATGTTACTTTCGAAGTATATGCAGAGGAAGATATCAAGGCTGCGGATGGTGTCAGCGAAGATTATTATAAGGCAGATGAGCTGGTGGCAACGATTACGACAGATGAAACCGGCATTGCAAAACTGAGTAATCTTCCACTGGGCAAATACTATGTCAAAGAAGTGGGAACAGCTCACGGATATGTTCTGGATCCAGAAATCCGTCATGTGGATCTGAGCTATGTGGATCAGAATACACCGGTTGTAACCTATAATGATGACTGGCAGAATCACCGTCAGAGAGTAATCATTAATCTTGTGAAAAAGGAAAAAGATCAGGATCGTGTTCTGGAAGGCGGCGTCTTTGGCCTTTATGCCAAAGAGGATATCAAATCTTCTACCACCGGAAAAGTACTGATTGAGGCAGATGAGATTATCGAGCTGAAATCAACTGATGCTGAAGGAAAGATTACCTTTATGGCAGATCTTCCGATTGATGCTGAATACTATGTAAAAGAGCTATATGCGCCAGCCGGATTTGTAAATGCAGAGGAAGTACAGGAATTTACTGTTTCCTATGCCGGTGAAAATGAAGATTCTGTTGTTGTCGATCTTACTTTTGAGGATGAAGCAACGACAGTTGAGATCACGAAGACCGATCTGACTGGTGGAAAGGAAATTCCGGGTTGCAAGCTGAAACTGGTGGATGAAGATGGAAATACCGTTGAAGAGTGGACTTCCACAGAAGAGGCTCATGTCATCAAAGAACTGGTGGTTGGTAAGAAATATACTCTGGTAGAAACGCAGCCTGCAGATGGATACGTGACAGCAGAAAGTATAGAGTTTACCGTAGAGAATACTGCTGAGATTCAGAAGCATCAGATGAAGGATGATGTGACAAAAGCGGAAATCTCTAAACAGGATATTGCAGGGAAGGAACTTCCGGGTGCTAAACTCACAATCCTGGACAAGGATGGAAAGGTTGTGGAAAGCTGGACTTCCACAAAAAAAGCACATTACATCGAAATGCTTCCGATCGGAAAATATACGCTTCGTGAAGAAACCGCACCGGATGGATATCTGGTTGCCAATGATGTGGAATTTGAAGTGAAGGATACCGGAGAGGTTCAGCATATAACAATGGTGGATGAAGCAAAACCGGCTGTTCAGGCTGATACACCGAAAACAGGGGATGAAAGCAACATGAAATTGTGGCTGCTCCTGCTCGGTATCGGTGCCGGTGGTCTTGGAGTCGCTTTTGGAATCAGAAGAAAGCGTAAATAGTAACTTAGAAACAAAATAATGACGAACCAGAAGCATAAGGGCATTTGTGGAAATCGGAAAGGAGATCCATGAATGCCCTTAATGCATTTCAGAAAGATGAGGAAAAACATGGGAAGAAAAGAAACGATATTACCGGGAGCAAAGATTGATGGAAGAAAGTATCTGGAAGACAAGCCAAAGTCTTGTGATTACTGCTACTGGTGGCAGGGCAAAAACAAAGGTTGTATTCTGCCGGAATGTTATTACCTGATGCCGGAGGAAAAGAAGGAGCCAAATGATTATGAGGAAGGGAACTGCAGAACCTGCCCTTATGGGAAGCATACCCCCTGTATCGGATACTGTATTGCAAAGCTCCAAAAAGAAATGCGCAGGAAAAAAGGAGGCGGATGCTATGATACCGATGCTGCGAGTGGAAGTTAAAAATGACCGTCCCTTAATCTGTGCCAGAGAACTGTATGAGGCTCTGGGTATTAAGACACAGTACAGTGTCTGGATCGACCGTATTATTTCCCTTGGTTTTGTGAGTGGTCAGGACTTTTATCCAAAAATGAATAAAAGTACCGGTGGCAGATGCAGTGTTGATCATTATATTACAGTGGATATGGCAAAACACATCTGTATGCTCCTTCGAAATGAGAAAGGAAAACTGTATCGCCAGTATTTTCTGGAGCTGGAAAAAGCATGGAATCAGCCGGAACAGGTGATGGCAAGAGCATTGCAGCTGGCCAATTCCCAGATTGCAAAGCTGCAGGAACAATGTACGGAGCTTGGCGACCAGCTGATCAAACAGCAGATGCTTCTGGAAGATATGGCACCAAAGGCTGCATATCTGGATCTGATCATGAATTCCCCCTCATCTGTTCTGGTCACACAGATTGCAAAAGATTATGGGTACAGCGCGGTTTCATTTAATCGGCTTCTTCATGATCTTAGGATCCAGTATAAAGTTAATGACCAATGGGTGTTATATGCTGATTATGCCGGGAAAGGTTATGTCCAGAGCAGAACAATCTATATGCATCCAAACCGCACCGGTCCGGTCGTGAGGATCCAGACAGAATGGACGCAGAAAGGCAGAAGATTTTTATATGAGTTTTTAAAAGAACAGGGAATTCTTCCCCTGATTGAGAAGGAAGGTGGATAAATGCAGGAAGAGGTAAATGAGAAGATTATTACGCTGAGTGTACAGGGAGCGAGGATTACTGCTTCTATGGTAAAAGCTGCCATGAGAAAGTTTCTTATGGAGCTGGAGCGGGAAGGTCAGAAATCATCGCAGATCAAACAGGCAGAAAAGCAGGGTCAGGCCAGGGAGCGTGGAATTGAAAAAGAAAAACAAAGACAGGAAAAGAAAAAGCCCCATGGCAAGCAGACAATCAAGCAGCTGCAGGAACAGGGAGCGCAGCTGACTAATATTCAGATCACAAACCAGAATATCAAATCCTTTGATCGGGTTGCCCGGAAATATGGCATTGATTACAGCCTGAAAAGGGATGACAGTGTGACACCACAGAGGTATCTGGTGTTCTTTAAGGCGAAGGATGTGGATGTAATGACAGCTGCATTTAAGGAATATGCAGGAGTTTCCATGAAGAAATCCAAAAAGCCTTCTGTGCGGAAGAAACTGCAGAAGTCTGTGCAGAAGATGAACGTTAAACACCGCCAGAGAGAAAAAGTGAAACAGAAAGTGAGGGGACAGCAGCGATGAGTAAAAAGAAACCAAAAGCCAGAAGTCCGGGAAAGTTGGAAACAGCAATCCGGCAAAGCTTATCAAAGGTCAGTGTTAAAAAGCTGGTTGCAATGAATATTCCCTATCTCATCGCTTTCTATGTGGTAGAGAAATGTGCATGGCTTTACCGGCACTGTATCGGCGGAACTGTGGTTCAAAAGCTTGGTGTTATGCTGATGAATCTTCCAGTAGCTTTCCGGTCGTGGATACCAAGCTTCTACATCCGGGATCTTTTAGCCGGTATCATCGGGGCGTTACTTCTCCGCTGTGTTGTGTACATGAAAGGGAAAAATGCAAAAAAGTTCCGGCAGGGCGAAGAATACGGTTCTGCAAGATGGGGAAATGAAAAAGACATTGAACCATTTATTGATCCGGTATTTGAAAATAATATCATCCTGACACAGACGGAGAGGCTGACTATGAACAGCCGCCCGAAACTTCCGAAGTATGCAAGAAACAAAAATGTGATCGTCATCGGTGGATCCGGATCCGGTAAAACACGATTCTATGTGAAGCCCAACCTCATGCAGATGCCGGATAACGTATCGTATGTGGTCACAGATCCGAAAGGTAGTGCGAGACGTTCCAGTCTGAAAAGGACTGGCACATCTCAACTGAATCATTGTTT